>Ga0196972_1000158_pt1 | contig 53931 bp, 46 predicted proteins | sample S1v_2013CmetaG_FD_148618 | JGI IMG/M metagenome (GOLD analysis project Ga0196972, IMG submission 148618) | Soil microbial communities from Anza Borrego desert, Southern California, United States - S1+v_20-13C | ecosystem: Environmental > Terrestrial > Soil > Desert | place: USA: California...
CTCCGCGCTGCGCCAGGACCCCGACATCGTGCTGGTCGGCGAGATCCGCGACCGCGAAACCGCGCAGATCGCCTTGAGCGCCGCGATGACCGGCCACCTCGTGCTTTCCACCTTGCATACCAACGACGCCGTCAGCACGCCGGTGCGCCTGCTCGACATGGGCGTGCCGCGCTTCATGGTGGCGTCCTCGCTGCAAGCGGTGCTGGCGCAGCGCCTGGTGCGCCTGATCTGCGAAAGCTGCATCGAGCCTTACGAGCCGAAGCCGACGGAGCGCGAATGGCTGAAGGCCGAGCTGAAGGATACCGTCGACCAGCGCAAGTACATGCACGGCCGCGGCTGCACGCATTGCAACGGCATGGGTTACATGGGGCGTACCGGCGTCTATGAGATGCTGGAGATGACGGAAGCCGTCGTCGATGCCGCCAACCATCACGATCCTTCGCACTTCATCAAGGTGGCGCAGGCGCAAATGGCCGGCCGCACCTTGCGCCGTCATGCGGTGGGACTGGTGGTGGCCGGCAAAACCACGATTGCCGAAGCGATGCGTATCAGCAGCCAGCTCGACGAATGACCGTGCGTCCGAGCATCAACAGCCGCCACCGATAGGACGACGACGTGCCGTACTTCGCCTACAAAGCCCGCAATGCCCGCGGCGAACTGCTGCAAGGCGTGCTCGAAGCCGCCGATACCGGCGCCGTCGCGGACCAGTTGTTCAGCACCGGCATCACGCCGGTGGAAATCTCGCAGACTTCCAAGCCGGTGGAGAACGGCGAGGGCAATTGGCTGACGCATCTGCTCGAGCCGAAGATCCGCTCGATCGACGTCCAATTGTTCAGCCGCCAGATGTATACGCTGCTGAGAGCCGGCGTGCCGATCATGCGCGGCCTGGCGGGCCTGCAGGAATCGGCGATCAACAAATCCTTCGCGCGGGTCCTCAAGGATTTGCGCGAGTCGCTTGACGCCGGCCGCGAGCTGTCGGCCGCGATGCGGCGCCATCCCGAGGTGTTCTCGTCGTTCTACTTGAGCATGGTGCGCATCGGCGAAACCACCGGCCGGCTCGAAGAAGTCTTCCTGCGCCTGTTCGATCATCTCGAATTCGAACGCGACATGCGCGAGCGGGTGAAATCCGCCATGCGCTATCCGATCTTCGTCGTGATCGCGATGGTGATTGCGATCATGGTCATCAACGTGTTCGTCGTTCCGGCATTCGCCAAGGTATTCGCCGGCTTCGGTGCGCAGTTGCCGCTGATGACGCGCATCCTGATCGCCGTGTCCAATTTCACGGTGCAATACTGGCCGCTGATTCTCGCCGCTGCCGCCACGGCAGGCATCGCCTTTCGCGGCTATATCGCCACCCGCGAAGGCCGCTTCAAGTGGGACAAGTTCAAGCTGCGCATTCCCATCGTCGGCAAGATCACCCAGAAAGCCACGCTCGGCCGCTTCGCGCGCAGTTTCGCCCTCGCCGGCAAGAGCGGCGTGCCGATCGTGCAGGGACTGAGCGTGGTCGCCAAGACCGTCGACAACGCCTACATCACGAGCCGCGTCGAGCAGATGCGCGACGGCGTCGAGCGCGGCGAAAGCATCCTGCGCACGGCGGTGACGACCGGCGTCTTCACGCCCGTCGTGCTGCAGATGGTGGCGGTCGGCGAGGAAACCGGCGCCCTCGACGAATTGATGGACGAGATCGCCGACATGTACGAGCGTGAAGTCGACTACGAGCTCAAGACCTTGTCGGCGCAGATCGAGCCGATTCTCGTCTTGATGCTTGGTATTCTGGTGACGATACTCGCGCTCGGCGTCTTCCTGCCGATCTGGGATCTCGGCCAGGCCGCGTTGCGCCGGTGATGCGTCCGGGTTTAGACGGCGGGGGCGGGCGCGGCAAGGCGCTTTCCATGTTGCGAGCGCGCGCCGATGGTGCGCATGCTCGTCACCGTGCGCGCGGCTTTTCCCTGCTTGAATTCGCGATCGCCGTCGCGCTATTCGGCGTGCTGGCGACGCTTCTGCTTGAGCGGTTCTCCTATTACGAAGAAGTCGCGGAAAAGGCCCGCGTGGAAGCGACCATCAGCCAGATCCGCAGCGCGATGCGGATGCGGATTGCCGAGTTGATGATCGGCGGTCGGATGCAGGAAGCGGTGCTCATGGCCGGACAGAATCCGATCGATTGGCTGGAGCGCAAGCCGGACAACTATCGCGGCGAGTTCGTCGATTCTGCGCCCGGTGCGGTGAGGCCGGGGGAGTGGTATTTCGATCGTAGGCGGAGCGAGCTCGTTTATGTCGTCAGAAATGCCAGATATTTTCAATCGGATCAGCACGAAGGGAAACGGATCAGATTGAAAGTATTTTCAGTGAGAAATCATGCCCTTACTGCGTTGGAGCACACTGCTCTCGAGCCGACCGATACAGTTGAGCTGCGCTTGTTGGAATTCTATAAATGGTTTTAATAGAAGTTAACAATTAGAAACGTGGAATTCCACGAGTGAGTGCGATATTATTTGTTCGAGGAATTATTTCTTCCAAATCAACAGCTTGTAAAGGTTATTTATGTTAAAGCGTCAAGTCGGCTTTACCTTAATCGAGTTAGTCATCGTCGTTACGATTCTCGGTCTTTTGGCGGGATTCGCCTTGCCGAAGTTTGCTTCCTTGCAGGCAGATGCGCGGCTGGCCAAGATGACTTCGGCGATGGGTTCGGTGAAATCCGCTGCCGCCATGGCCCACGCCGCATTGCTGACGCGCGGCTTCGATGCCAATTTCACGGGTACTCCTTCGCCAGCCATCGTGGTTGAGGGAACGACCGTCGTTTATACCAACGGCTATCCCGACGCGGCATCAATCGTAGCCTTGGCTGGTTTGTCCGCGGATTATGTGACCACCGGCCTCACTGCCCCACGGATTGCTGCTCCGGATAGCAGTCATACCGGTGCCACTGCCGCCTCGGATTGCACGATTGGCTACGCCGCCCCGGCGGCCGCGAATACCCAACCGACTTATACGATGAATGCGACCGTTTCGAATTGCACATAGAAATGCACTTTGGAACATCCCATATATCTGGTATATTTCGCGATTGGAAACGGTCTTGATTGGTGTCAAGAATAATTAGTTCCATTCTATATTTCGGAGAAGACAACATGCGTCAAGTAAAAAACAATCAAGCTGGCTTTACCTTGATTGAATTGGTGGTCGTTATTGTTATTCTTGGCATTCTTGCCGCTACGGCTGTTCCCAAATTCGTCGATATTTCTAGCGATGCAACTACTGCCGCCAAAAAGGCGAACAGCGGGGCAGTGAAATCTGCGCATTCCATCCAGGTGGCAAAAAATGCAGCAGCAGGAACGTCGCCTGTTTACCCGTCGGTGACAGCGTTGGCAGCTCTTGTCCAACCGGCAGGTACGGCTGTGGCTGCTGGTGTGCAAGTGAGTATTAATGGAACAAACTATACCGTTCCTACTTATACGGATGCGGCCTGCGCTACGGCAACGACCGCAGTCGCCGACTTGGTCCAGTGCGTAGGCAATATTCCCTGATTGCCATTCCTTTCGGCGTGCAACGATTCCGGCTTGACCGGAATGCTTGCCGGATGAACAAGATACGGCTTCGAGCTATTGCGCCGTTCTGAGATTTTGTAGATCGCTGAAATGGCGGGCTTGACGTGTATCGCGTCTTCCCGCCGTTTTGTTATGGACTGAAACCATGATTCCAGGCCGGAGTTGGCGACCAGGAGGCGTACGTAATTGCCTCGGCGTGACCCTCGTGGAATTGGTGGTGACCCTGGTGATCATCGGGATCCTGGCGGCCGTCGTGATGCCTCGTCTGATCGACCGGGACATCTTCGAGGCGCGCGGTTTCTACGATCAGACGATGTCGATGTTGCGCTACGCGCAGAAGACGGCGGTCGCGCAGCGGCGGAACGTCTGCGTCGCCTTCACCTCGACCAGCCTCAGCTTGACGATCGCCGCGCAGGCCGGTTCGGCCGAAGCGTGCACGGAAAATCTCCGCGGTCCCGACGGCAACGCGCCTTATGCCATTACGGCGCCCGGCAACATCACGTACACCACCACCGCCGGCGCCGTGACGACGCCCGCCGGGTTCACGTTCAGCGCGCTCGGACAGGCGGTGCTCGGGGCGAACCAGGTGTTCCGCGTCTCCGGATTCAGCCGCGACATCACGATCGAACGGGAGACCGGCTATGTCCATTAGCCGCCGTCTTCGGATCGGCCTGCGCCAAGATGGCCTCTCGCTGATCGAACTGGTCATGTTCATCGTAATCGTCGGCATCGGCGTCGCCGGCATTCTCCTGGTAATGGATATCACGACCCGTTCCAGCGCCGATCCGATGATCCGTAAGCAGTCGCTGGCGATCGCCGAATCCCTGCTGGAGGAAATCGAGCTGATGCCTTTTACCTATTGCGATCCGGATGACGCCAACGCGGCGAATGCGACCGCCTCGACGGCGGCGCAATGTCCTGCCGCCGGAGGCATCGGCGGCCCGGAGGGCATGGGGCCGGAAACCGACGGCCAGGGGGGCGAGATCCGCTATTTCACGCTCGGCACGCCGCAATTCGACAACGTCAACGATTACCATGGCTTCGAGATGAAGAAGGCCAGCGGCGGGATCAAGGATGTCTCCGGCACCGTGGTCTCGACCGCGCTCGACGACTATACGGCTACCGTCGCGGTGGTCGCGGCCGATCTGGGCGGCATCACGGCGGCCAGCGGCGATGCCTTGCAGATCACCGTGACGGTGACAGGACCTGACAGCGTGCCGGTGTCGCTGACGGGATACCGTGTCCGTTACTCGCCGACGGTGGTGCCATGATCGTACGAGCCTTGCGCGGCGGATTCACGCTCATCGAGATGGTCACCGTGATCGCCATCTCCGGCGTCGTCGCGGCGATGGTGGCGGTGTTTCTCAAGTATCCGATGCAGCAATACACGGATACCGCGCGCCGCGCCGAACTGACCGACATCGCGGATACCGCCTTGCGCCGCATCGGCCGCGATCTGCGCATGGCCTTGCCGAACAGCGTGCGCGTCACCGGCAGTTGCGGCGGCGGCAACGATTGCACGCTGGAGTTCATTCCGACCACCGGCGGCGGGCGCTATCGCGCCGGCGTCGACGGCGCCGGCGCCGGCAACGTGCTCGATTTCGAGACGGCCGATTCGAGCTTCGAGATGTTCGGCACGCCGCCGCAGATGACCAACGGCACGCATCAGATCGTGGTTTACAACCTGGGCGTGCAAAACGCGGATGCCTATTCCAACGCGGCCGAGAATCGTACCGCCTACCAATCGATCGCAGGCCAGGTCGTGACCGTGGCGGCGAAGCAGTTTCCCTATGATTCGCCGGGCCACCGGTTTCACGTCGTGACCTCGCCGGTCAAGTACGTCTGCGATCCGGTGAGCGGGACTTTGACCCGCGAATCCGGCTACGGCTGGCCGGAAGCAACCACGACGGGAACGAGCAACGTACTGGCCAGCAAGGTCAGCAAATGCATTTTTTCCTACGATCCGCTGACGGTCGCGGGACGCTATGGCCTGGTCACCATGAATCTGACGATCACCGACAGCGGCGAGGCGGTCTCGTTGTATAGCGCGACGCATGTGAGCAACCAGCCATGAGAACGATGCTCGATCTGCGGCGCGGCTTCAGCATACTTTCGGCGCTGTTTCTGCTGGTGGTGGTCTCCGCTCTCGGCGTTTTCCTGGTGACGATATCGAGCACGCAGCAGCAGACTTCGGCTCAGGATATTCTCGGCGCGCGCGCCTACCAAGCCGCGCGCGCCGGGATCGACTGGGGCGCATACCAGGTATTGCGCGATCAGGCTTTCGGCGTTGCCTGCCGGACGACCAACAATTCCCAGACGATCAGTCCGCTGGGGGGCACGCTGGCCGGCTTCACCGTCGTGGTCAGCTGCACCACGAACGGCGCCAGCTATGTCGAGGACGGTACGACCTTGCGAGTCTACGAGCTGAGCGCCTTGGCGACGCACGGGACGGTCAACACACCCGGCCGGATCGAGCGTCAGATCAGCATCACCATCTCGAGATGAGCGCGACGACATGCGAACGATGAGAATTCTTGTGCGCGGACTGCTGCAGCTATTCGTTTTCCTGGCAGGCATGGCCTGCGGCGGCCTCGCCTGCGCCGATACCGTGCCTGACCTGTTCGCCAGCTTCGCCGGCAACGTCAACTTCGTCGGCACTGCCCAGACCCTGCGCACGCAGGCGGACGGCGGCAATTCCTGCGCGGTGACGACGGGGGATACCATGGCCAGCCTGGCGGGGGTGCCTTCCGGCGCGACTATCACGGCGGCCTATCTGTATTGGGCGGGATCGTCGACGGATGTCACGAGCGCGCCCGACTATACCGTGACCTTCGACGGCAGCGCCGTCAGCGCTGCATCGGATCGGCGCTATACGGCGACCTACAATAATGTCGGCACGGATCTGCACTATTTCAGCGGGGCGGCCGACGTAACCACCTTGGTCGCCGCCAAGGGAAACGGGACGTATAGCTTCTCAGGCCTGTCGGTCAATACCGGCTCGCCGCACTGCGACGTTTCCGGCGTGGTCGCCGGATGGTCGCTATTGGTGATCTATTCGCATGTGTCGGAAGACTTGCGTGTCATCAACGTGTTCGAAGGTTTCCAAGCGTTCCGCGGCAGCAGCATCACGCTCACGCCCAACAATTTCGTCATTCCGTCGTCGCCGATCAATGGCAAGCATGCCTACATCACTTGGGAGGGGGACGTCGGGAATTCCGGCAGCTTGAATGGATTCTCCGAGGGCTTGACTTTCAACGGCACCGTCTTGCAAGACGGTAGCAATCCTTCGAACAACCAGTTCAATTCGGTATCGACGATCACGAGCCCGACCAGCGGCGCGACCTACGGCGTCGACTTCGATTCCTTCGACATCGACGCTTACTTGACGGCCGGCGAGACATCGGCCACTTCCGTCTATAGCTCCGGCGGCGACCTGGTGCTGTTGTCGGCCGAGGTGATCAGCGTGACGAATACGCCGGTGGCCGATCTTGCCATCGCGACGACACGCAATTCGGCGCTCAATCCCGGCCAGAACGCAACCTATACGTTCACCGTCACCAACGACGGGCCGAATGCGGAAACCGGGCCGATCTCGGTGACGAGCACCTTGCCGACCGGCTTGAGCTATTCGTCCTTTTCCGGAACCGGATGGTCGTGCAATGCCGCCGGACAGACGGTGACCTGCACCCGAACGGGCAGCCTCGCCAACGGCGCTTCTTCTGCGGTGACGATCACGGTCGCGGTCGTGGCCAGTGCGACCGGGGCCAAGTCGGTGACGGCGACGGTGGCCGGCACTTCTTTCGATAACGTGTCCGGCAACAACAGTTCGACCGACGACTATACGATCAGCGCGGACCTTGTGCTGGCGATGACGCGCAACACCACGCTCAGCCCAGGCAGCAACGCGACCTACACCATCACGGTGACCAATGACGGTCCGAGCCGGGATCCGGGTACGATCTCGGTATCGAACACCTTGCCGACCGGCTTGAGCTTCGTGTCGGGCATCGGTACGAATTGGAGTTGCGGCGCGGCGGGCCAGGCGGTTACCTGCACCTACTCCGGGGGGCTGTCCGCCGCTGTGTCGGCTTCGTATACGCTGACTGTCGCGGTGTCGTCGAGCGCCGCCGGCGCCATCACCAATAGCGCGACGGTGTCGAGCACCTCCGGGTTGGACGGCAATTCGGCCAACAATACGGCGAGCGACAGCTTCACATTCTCGCCGTACGCCTATTACAAGATGGATGAAACGTCGTGGAGCGGGGCATCCACGGTATTGGATTCCAGCGGCAGTAATCGGCATGGGTCGCGGCTGAGCACCTCGACGGTGCCTACCGGTTACCCGCCCGCCAGCCCGGCAAGCAGCGCCATCGCGGGCACGCCCGGCACTTGCGGCGTGGGCACCATTCCGGCGGGCGCTGCCGCAGGGGCGCATGGCGTGAGCCTGCCGATCGACGTCAACAGCATCGGCAATTCCGGTACCATCGCCTTCTGGTACCGGAGCAATTCCGCCTGGAACGACGGCAACCACCGCATGCTGTTCGATGCGTCGGCGAACCTCGGGAACGGCAATGCGGACCGCCATTTCTTCCTTGCTAAGCGCAGCGACGGCAGGCTCACGTTTTCGCTGGAGGATAGCGGCGGCGGCTCCGGCACCGTCAGCACGGCGACGTCGACGACCGCCTTCAGTTATGCCGCAAATACCTGGCACCATATCGCGGTGACTTGGAATCTGGCCGCGGACCGTTTGTTCATCTATGTGGATGCGATCGATGGAACCACGAGCGTCAATCCGGTCGCGACATCCACCACCAACGTCAACGGCACTCTCGGCGCCGTCACCACGCTCTATCTGGGCGCCCAAAGAGATGGCTCGATAGCCGGTACCCCGACCGGATACACCGCGAACACGGCCAACGGCTATATCGACGAGGTCTATATCTACAACACCGCGCTCAGCGGCAGTGCGATCGCGGGCATTCGTGCCTTGACCCATGCCTGCACGGCATCGGTGCATCACTATGAATTGTCCTTGCCGTCCAGCAGCATCACCTGCCTGCCGACCACGGTGACCGTCAATGCCTGCGCCGACAGCAGCAGCCCGTGCACCAATAAATTCGCCGGCGTGAGCGGTCAGACCGCGACATTGAACGCGACCGGCGGCGGTACGTTGGCATCCAACACGGTGACCTTCGACGCGACGGGTACGGCCAGCACGACCCTGAGTTTTCCCACGGCGACGGACGGCACGTCGGTGTCGGTCGCTCTCTCCGGGGAGCAGAGCACGGCCACCAGTTCGCGCCAGTGCTGCCCGGACGGCGTGAGTTGTTCGGTGGCGAACAGTTGTTCCACGATCTTCAAGACGGCAGGTTTCATTTTCTCCGGCTCGGCCAACGGCAGCAGCCTCTCGTCGATCCCGGCGCAGGTCGCCGGCACGACTTCCGGCCAATATTACCTGCGGGCGGTTCAATCCGATGCATCGACCAAGGCATGCGAAGCGGCCTTATCAGGGACGGCGTCGGTCAATTTCGGCTATGTGTGCAACGATCCCGCCACCTGCTACACCAGCAACCTGATGACGCTGAATGCCACCAATTCCACGCTCATCGCGCGCAACGACAGCAATAACGTAACGAATTACTTGCCGGTGACGATGACGTTCGACGCCGACGGCAACGCACCGTTCACGTTCAATTACCTCGATGTCGGCAGCGTCACGCTTCGGGCGAACAAGACGGTCAACGGCGCCTTGCTGAGCGGCGCATCGCCGGCGTTCGTCGTCAAGCCGGCTGGCTTTACCGTGACCAACATCAAACGCACTTCCGACAATTTCGACAACCCGGCGACTTCAACGACGGATGCGACGGGAACGCGCTTCGTCAAGGCGGGGGAGAGCTTTTCGGCGACGGTCACCGCGCTGACCTCGACCGGCACCAATGCCCACAATTACGGCAAGGAGACTTCCGCGGAGAGCGTGAAGCTGACGGCGACGCCCGTCGCCGGGCTGGGGATGAGTTCTCCGTCATCCACGGTCGGCGGAAACTTCGATCCGTTCGGCGATGGCGTCGCGACCGGGACGGATTTCTCCTGGAAGGATGTGGGGGTCATCACCCTTACACCGAGCGTCAAGGATGGAAACTATCTCGGCGCCGGCGATGTGACCGGAACGACCACCGGAAGAGTGGGGCGCTTCTATGCGGCCAAGTTCGCGTTGTCCGATCAAGCGCTCTTGAATCGGACCGATATCTGTCCGGCCGGGACGAACTGTTCCGCGTTTACGTACATGGGCGAGTCGATGAGCGTGACTTTCACCTTGACCGCCGTGGCGTCCGACGGCACGACGCCTTTGCAGAATTACACCTGGTCTTCGAATGCCGCGCACCAGTTCGCGAAGCTCGATCCGACGACCGCGGTCACGGTCGGCACCGGCGGCCCGCTGGAGCTTGGAGCGGTCAACAGCGCGGCGACCCGCACGCCCTTCCTGCCGTGCGGCGCCGCGCCTGCTCATCCGTGCATCACGCCGGGCGTCGCCAGCGGTACCTTCACCAACGGCGTCGCCAACATCACCCTGCCGATGACCGTGTTTCGCGGCGCTGCGGCGAGCGGTCCGTTTTCGCTGCTCGATATCGGCATTGCCCCAGTGGACAGTGACGGCATCGTGATGGATGGCTATGATCTGGACACGCTCAATGTCACGGCCGGCGCCTCCAATCATCGCAAGGTGGTGCGCGCGGACCTTCGCTATGGGCGCCTGAAGCTATCCAGCGCGCACGGTTCCGAATTGCTGCCTTTGCCCATTCCGGCGACGGCGCAGTACTGGAATGGCTCGACCTATGTCACGAATGCCGATGACGGCGCCGTCGGCTTCGGATCGACATCGATACCGTCCGCCAACATCGTATTCAGCAATTGGCAAAAGGCTCTCAACAGTGGCAATGTCTGGGTCACCACGCCGGCCTCCGTCGTATTCGTCAATGGAAGGGGCACGTTCACCTTGCGGGCGCCGGGGCAGGGGGTGACCGGCAGCGTCGACATGAGCGTCGCTTCGCCGGCCTATCTGCCGACGACCACGCCGGCCCGCGCGCGTTACGGCGTATTCAAGGGGAATACGGAGTTTATTTACATGCGCGAGAACTATTGATTTCCGTCGGGAACAAAAGAAAAACTTGCGCGGCGGCCGCGTTTTAGAGAATAGTACCTAGTTAAAAGTGATTGACAGCAATAAGTTATTGAAATACTTTCAAGTAATTTCTCATTAGTGTTGCGGATGCGTCTCTTTTCCAGAAACAACAAGGCCCCGGGATGGATGGCGATCGGTTTCGTCGGGGATGGCGTTTGCATTGCGCATGTTGTGCGCAATGCAAACGCCTTGCCAGCGGTCGAGTCGGTCGTATTCTCGCCCGGCAATGAGTTGGCTTCGCAATTGGAAAAGCTGGCGAAAGACGTCCGCGCGGCGGCTTACCACTGCACTACCTTGCTTGGCGTGGGCGAATATCAGTTGCTTTCCGTCGATGCGCCCAATGTTCCTCCCGAAGAATTGAAGGTCGCGATTCGTTGGCGCCTCAAGGATTTGCTCGATTTTCATGTCGACGACGCGACGATCGACGTGCTCGATGTGCCGGTCGACAAGCATGCGCCGGTACGCAACCGCTCGATGTTCGCGGTGGCGGCGCGCAATCAAGTCATCGAGCAGCGTCAGACGTTGTTTGCCGACGCGAAATTTCCTTTGAGTGTGATCGATATTCCGGAAATGGCTCAGCGCAATATCTCGGCCTTGCTGGAGCCGGAGGGGCGCGGAGTCGCCATGTTGTCGTTCGACGCCGCCGGCGGCTTGCTGACGGTGACTTATTCCGGCGAATTGTATCTATCACGACGGATCGAGGTCCCGCTTTCCCAGTTGCAGGAGGGAGGCGAAGAGCAAAGAACGCCTTACTATGACCGGATCACGCTCGAACTTCAGCGTTCTCTGGACCATTTCGACCGGCAATATCATTTCATCACCATGTCGAAGCTGTTCCTGGCGCCCTTGCCGGACGGCAGCGAGGCTTTGCAGAAATATCTTGCTTCCAATTTGTACATGCCGGTCGAGATGCTCGATCTCGAAACCGTCTTGGATTTTTCGAAGACGCCGGAGTTGAAATCGCGTGACGGCCAACACCGTTTTTTCATGACGCTCGGAGCGGCATTGAGGCATGAGGAGAAGGTGTTGTGAGCCAGCAGATCAATCTTTTCAACCCGATCTTTCTCAAGCAGAAGAAGCACTTTTCGTCGGCGACCATGGTCCAGGCGCTAGCGGCCATCCTTGTCGGCGCCATTCTGATGGTCGCCTATGCGGGGTATCGAACGAATGTGTTGAAGAAAGAAGCCGCCGTCGCGCAGGAGCAACGGGATCAGGCCCAGGCCCAATTGGCGCAAGTCTTGGCATCGTCGGTGCCGCGGCAAAAAAGCAAGGCGCTGGAAGAGAACATCCGGAAAGTGGAGGCGGAGGTCAAAGCCCTGCGCCAGGCGTTCGATACCTTGCAGAGTAGCGATCTCGGCAACAAGAAGGGATACTCGGAATATTTCCGCGCATTTTCGCGGCAAATTCTTCCGGGCTTATGGCTGACCGGCTTCAGTATTCACGGCGCCGGCAATGAGATAGGTATCCAGGGACGGACGCTGAAGCCGGAATTGGTTCCCGAATACCTGAACCGCTTGAAACACGAGTCGTCCATGGCGGGAAAATCCTTTGCTACGCTGGAAATGCTGCGCCCCGTCGTCGAACAGAGCAACGGTTCGAATCCGGCTCCCGGCGTGCAGCCGGCATCCCGGCAGTCCGTTGCGGCCGCCTACATGGAGTTCAAGCTCTTGAGTTCCGGCATGCCGGCGGATAAATCGGACGCATCCGGAGCAAAGACGAAATGAAGCAGTATTGGCAACGGCTCGCTACCAGAATCGATGCGCTTACGTTGCGCGAACGGGCGGTCGTCTTTGCAATGGTCGCGCTGATTCTCATCACGCTCATCAACGCATTGTTGCTCGATCCGCTGTTTGCCAAGACCAAGCTGCTTTCCGACGAGATCAAGGAGCACCAGGCCAAGACGTTCGATATCCAGCAGAAGATCCATGCCGCCGTCAAGCGTCAGACGAGCGATCCGGATGCGGAAAGCAAGCTGCAACTGCAAAAATTGGAGCAGCAGGCGCATCAAATGCAGGCTTCTTTGCAAGAAGTGCAAAAGGGTCTGGTTTCCCCTGATAAAATGTCGGGTTTGTTGGAAAGCATTCTGCGACGTCACGGCAACCTGCGCCTGGTGTCGTTGAAGACTCTGCCGCCGGCGAATCTGATGGATTCGAAGGAAACGACCAATAATAATGCGGCGGAGAAAACGGCAGCACCTGCCGGCAAGGAGACAGACGCTCCCGGGAGCAAGGATAAACCGGCCGCCGGCGGATCGGCGGTTAGCCTCGTTTACAAGCACGGCGTCGAGATCGTCGTGCAGGGCAGCTATCTCGACATGATCGATTACCTGGTCGAACTGGAATCGATGCCGTGGCAGTTGTTCTGGGGTAAATCGGTGTTGAATGCCGAAGATCATTCGAAAACGACGCTGACGCTGACACTTTATACGTTGAGTCTGAACAAGCAATGGCTGAACATATGATCGAAAGCGCGATACGACGGTGTCGGCAAACTTGTCTGGCGGGATTTGCCATGTTGGCCGGAGCCCATGCATATGCTCTGGGCCTGACCGATCCGACGCGTCCGCCCGCATCGCTGGCGACGGACAAGTCGTCGGCCGAGATGTCGTCCAAATCCGGCGGACCGGTATTGCAATCGGTGCTGATTTCGAAGGCACGGGTCGAGGCGATTATCGACGGCGCCGTGGTGAAGGTGGGAGACAAGGTCGGCGAAGCGCTGGTCGAGCGCATCGCCGAAGACGGCGTCGCGCTGCGCTATGGCAAGGAAGTCCGGATGCTGAAGCTCTATCCGGACGTCGAAAAGCTGCCGATCGCGGAGACGTTGGGCGGTAACAGGGAATCGAGCGGCAATAAGGGTAAGAAATAGAATGCGGAAACTCGTATTAGTCGCCATCGCACTCTGCCTGCTTGGCTGCGCCTCGAACGCCTCCAAGCGCGAAACCTATGATTTGATCAATACCGAACTCGGCAAGGCGACCGCCGCCAAGCCGCAACCGGCGCAGCCGGACGCCGTTTCCGCCGCGCTGCTTCCGCCGATCAACATCGAACTGCCCAAGGCACGGCCGCCGCTCGACGAGCGCTTCAGCCTGGCGTTGAACAACGTGCCGGCCAACCAGTTCTTCATGGCGATCGCCTCGGGCACGCGCTACAGCATGCTGGTGCATCCGGAGGTGAGCGGCACGATCTCGGCCAACCTGAAAGACGTGACCTTGTTCGAGGCGCTCGACGCCATCCGCGAGCTGTACGGCTACGATTACCAGGTCGACGGCACGCGCATCTATATCAAGCCGCTCACGCTGCAGACGCGGGTCTTCGCGGTGAACTACCTGACCGCGAACCGCCGCGGTTCCTCCGATATCCGGGTGACCTCCGGTTCGGTCAGCGATTCCTCGACCACCAGCACGGCCGGCGGCACGGCGCAGCAGAATACGGCGGGCGGGACCAGCGCCCCCGCCAATAACACCCAGACCCTCAACAGCAGCAAGATCAGCACGACTTCCAACGCCGATTTCTGGGCCGAGCTGAAGGCCGCGCTGGAAGCCATCGTCGGCAGCAAGGAAGGCCGCAGCGTGGTGATCAGCCCGCAGTCCGGCATCGTGGTCGTGCGCGCCATGTGGGACGAATTGAAAAGCGTCAGCTCTTATCTGAAGGCGACCCAGCTGGCGGTCGATCGCCAGGTGATCCTGGAAGCGAAGATCCTGGAAGTGGAGCTCAGCAGCAGCTTCCAGAGCGGCATCAACTGGGCGTCGTTCGCGTCCATCACGGGCGTCGGCGACAATCGCGTCGCCACCGGCTTCATGTCGCCCGGTACCAGCCTTGCCTCGAAGGCCCAGCTCAATACCCTGGCCACGACCGTCAACAGCACCAATCCCAGCACCGGCGCGCAAGGGACGGCGCGGATGATCGCCAATACCGCGCTCGACATGGCCGTCACCGGCAGCGCGGCGGGCGGCCTATTCGGCCTCGCGTTCCAGACCGACAATTTCGCGGCCCTGATTTCCTTCCTCGAGACGCAGGGCACGGTTCATGTGTTGTCGAGTCCGCGCATCGCTACGCTGAACAACCAGAAAGCCGTGCTCAAGGTCGGCAAGGACGAATTCTTCGTGACCAGCGTCAGCTCCACCACCACGGCCACCGGCAGCACGACCAGCACCAGCCCGAGCGTGACGGTGCAGCCGTTCTTCTCCGGCGTGGCGCTGGACGTCACGCCGCAGATCGACGAGAACGGCAATATCATCCTCCATATCCACCCGTCGGTCAGCGACGTGAAGACGGTCGACAAGCCGCTCAACCTCGGCGCGGCCGGTTCCTTCACCTTGCCGCTGGCGGCCAGCGAAGTGTCGGAAACCGACAGCGTGGTGCGCGGCCAGAACGGACAGATCGTCGCCATCGGCGGCCTGATGCGGCAAGCCAGCTCCACCGGCAATTCCCAGGTGCCGGGCGCCGGCGACGTGCCGGTGATCGGCAACCTGTTCCGCAATACCAACCAGCTCATGCGCAAGCGCGAGCTGGTGATACTGTTGAAGCCGACCGTGGTGCAGGACAACAGCGCCTGGTCGCAGGATCTGTCGGAATCGCAGCGCCGCATCCAGGCGCTCGATCCGCGTAACGCCGCAGGGTTCCGATAGATGTACCGGGCGCATTTCGGTCTGCGTGAACTGCCGTTCGGCATCACGCCCGACACCAGTTTCTTCTTCGCTTGCGCCAGCGCGCAGGAAGCGCTCAACACGCTCCTGATCGCGGTGAAGAACGGCGAGGGCTTCATCAAGATCACGGGCGAGGTCGGCACCGGCAAGACGCTGCTGTGCCGCAAGTTCATGTCCACGCTGGACGACAGCTTCGTCACCGCCTATATTCCAAATCCGTATCTCGAGCCGCGTACGCTGATGCTGGCGTTGGCGGAAGAGCTCGAGATCGCGCTCGAGAAGGATGTCGATCAGCACCAGATACTGAAGTCGATCAACCATCGCCTGCTGGTCCTGGCGCGCGCCGGCAAACGGGTCGTGCTATGCCTCGACGAGGCGCAGGCGATTCCGATGGAAAGCCTGGAGGCGCTGCGGCTGCTGACGAATCTCGAGACCGAAAAGCGCAAGCTGCTGCAGATCGTCCTGTTCGGCCAGCCCGAATTGAACCGCAACCTGCAGCAGGAAGCGATTCGCCAGCTGGCCCAGCGCGTGACCTTCCACTATCACCTCGGGCCCTTGTCCAAGGACGATCTGGAGTTCTATATCGCCCATCGACTGAGCGTGGCTGGCTATACCGGCACTCGGCTGTTCGCCAGCGACGCGGTGCGCGCCTTGAAGACGGCCAGCGGCGGGATTCCGCGGCTGGTCAACATTCTCGCGCACAAAGCCTTGATGTTGACCTACGGCGAGGGCAAGCGGCAAGTGCGCGCGCGCCATGTGCGTTCCGCCGCGCGCGACACGATCGCGGCCAAGAAACCGTTCTGGCGCTGGATGTGGTTCGGCGCCGCCGCATTGCTGGCGATCAGCGCCGGCGCAGGATGGGCGTTCTTCCAATGAGCCTGATCAATCGCATGCTGCAGGAACTCGATGCGCGCGGCTCGGACGGCGCGCGCGGCGGCCCTGTCTATGCAAGCGTTCGCGCGGTGCCGGAAGCGCGCAAGAATTATCTCGCATGGGGCGCGGCGGTCGTGGCCGCCATGCTGGTGGGAGGAACTGCGTCGTGGCTGTGGCTGCGCGCGACGACGATGCCCTTGCAAGTGCCGTCCGCCGAATTGCCCTTGAAACTGGCGCCGGAATTGCGGACTCGACCGGTGCAGCCCGCGCCGCCGCTCCAGGAGCCGTTGGCCGCGCCGGCCGCGCCGCAACCGGTCGCAGGGACTGGCGCCGCGCCGCCGGCCGCCGTCGATGCCGACTCGGGCGGCGCTTCGGCGCCGCCGCCGACGGCGGCTGCCGATTCCGGAAATGCCTTGGCAGCGCCGGCGCAGGCGGAGACCCGGCAGGCGCAGCGCGTTCAGCAGTCTGTGCCGCCGGCGGCTGAACCGACTCCCAAGCCGGCCCCGGCAAGCGCGGCGGCGCCGAAGGCCGCCAAGCCGGAGCCGGCCAAGAGCGCCGAAGCGCCGTCCGCCGCCGCCGTGCCCGCGAAGCAGGTCAAGGAATTGACGCCGCAACAGCGTTCCGAAAACGAATACCGCCGCGCTTCGACGCTGGTCGCGCAAGGCCGGGGCGCCGAGGCGGTTGCCGCGCTGGAGCAGGCGCTGCAATTCGATCCGCAGCATGCCGCCGCGCGCCAGACCCTGGTCGGACTGCTGCTCGAGAGCCGGCGCCAGGACGAGGCGATGCGCAAGCTGCAGGAAGGATTGGCGCTCGATGCGCGCCAGACCGGCATGACGATGATCCTGGCGCGCCTGCAAGTCGAGAAGAACGAGATCCGGGCCGCGGTCGAGACCCTGCAGCGCGGTTTGCCCCATGCAGGCGATCGCGGCGACTACCGCGCTTTCCTGGCCGCCTTGCAGCAGCGCTTGGGGCAGCACAAGGACGCGATCGAGCATTACCTCGCCGCCCTCAAGACGGCGCCGCAGAATGCGGTGTGGTGGATGGGCATCGGCATCTCGCTGCAGGCCGAGAACCGACTGGCCGAGGCGCGCGATGCGTTCGGCCGCGCCAAGGCGGCGAATACGCTGACGCCGGAACTGCAGGCTTTCGTCGATCAGAAGCTGGCGCAGCTGCCGCGCTGAAGTTGGCGCCGCACCTCGGGCGCGAGCCGGCGGAATCGAATTTCCTCCGAATGGCTCCGCACGCAGGTGGAAGGCACTGCGCTTTTCCGTCCTACAGCGCCGCTTCCTGTCCCCACAATTGCTGCAGCGAGAAACGCAGGCTCGCCTGTTCGGCGGACACGGCTTCGCGCACGCCATGCAATTGCTTGGATGTCTCACGCTTGATGGGGAAGGAAAGGGGAGCACCACGCGGGCCGATGATGGCGTGCACGGTCGGCGTGGTCGGGCTGGCGCCGCGGCCGGTCACGACGCAGATCTCGCCGCTTTGCAGGCGTACGAAACTGCCGGGCGGATAGGTGCCGACTTCCTTGACGAAATAGGCCGCCAGCGTCGGGTCGCTGGTCTTGCCGCCCGAGACCAGCACGTCGCGCAGCGCCAGACCCGGCAGCAGTGTCTTGCGGTATTTGCGGTTCGCGATGCGTGCGCAGTAGCGGTCCGCGATCGCCAGGATCTTGACGTTCTGCGGGATCTCGCCGGCATCCTTGCCGCGCGGGTATCCGGTGCCGTCTTCGTTTTCATGATGCAGCAGCACGTAGGACAGCCATTGTTCGTTCTTGACGCCGGCCTGGCGCAGCAGGTTGACGCTTTCTTCCGGATGCTTCTTGATGATTTCCTGCTCTTTCTCGTTGAGCGGCTCGGACTTGTTCTGCAGCTGGTCCTGCATGCGCAGCATGCCGAGATTCATGGTCAGCGCGGCTGCCATGACGGCGGTGATCTCTTCCGGCGGCTTGCGCATGGCGCGCAGCACGGCCCAGGAGACGATCGCGGTGTCGATGCAATGGCGCACCGCATAGCTGCCGGCTTCCTGGTTGAGCAGTACGCAGCCGAGCGCGATGTCGGGATTCATGTTGCCTGCATGTTCCAGGGCCTTCACGACCTCGAGTATCTTGGCCTCCATGTCCGGCTCGCTGTTGAAGGTGTACAGCAGGCGTTCGAGGCGCTTGTTGACGAGATTGATGAGACGCAGGACGGAGGGCAGTTCGAGGATCTTGGGCGGCGGCTCCGCTCTCTTCGACGAGAGCGAGCCCGCCAATTGGGCGTCGATGTACAGGCCGCGCTCGATCAGCACTTCGACCTGGCGCTCGTTCTGCACGACTTGCCCCTTGCGCAACAGAAGCTTCTTGTCGGTGCCGTAGACGTCCCACGGCAAAGGCTCACCGACGGCAATATCTGTCATGCTCAGACGCCGATGATCCATGATCAGCTTCCCTCCCTGTTTATTCGTCGGCCCTTATTTCATTATCGGCCGGCGGCCGGTCAACTGTAGATTGAAAGAAAAACCTATCTCTTTTGAAACTTCCTTAGTTGAGTATAGGAAATTTTTATATTCGTGCCAATTGTTTTAGTGCCTGCCGCAAGGTTTCCTCTTTTTTAGCGAAACAGAAGCGCACGATTCCGGATTCAGTCCGCTCGTGGTAGAAGGCGGATACCGGAATGGCCGCTACGCCGATCTCGGCCGTCAGCCATTTGGCGAAGCCGGCTTCGTCCATGGAGGAAACCGCCGAATAGTCGACGCACTGGAAATAGGTGCCGTCCGACGGCAGCAGGCGCAGGCGCGTGCCGGCGAGGCCGTCGCGGAACAGGTCGCGTTTCTTCTGGTAGAAGGCGGCCAGGCCGAGGTAGGGCGCCGGATCGGCCATGTAGGTGGCCAATCCATGCTGGACCGGCGTATTGACGGTGAACACGTTGAACTGGTGGATCTTGCGGAATTCGGCCATCAGGGCCGCCGGCGCGGCGACGTAACCGACCTTCCAGCCGGTGACGTGGTAGGTCTTGCCGAAGCTTGAAATCACGAAAGCGCGCTCGGCCAGGTCCGGGTAACGGCATAGCGACTCGTGGCGCTTGCCGTCGTACACCATGTGTTCGTAGACCTCGTCCGACAGCAGCAGGATATCGGTGCCGCGCACGATGGCAGCCAAGGCATCGATATCGGCGGCGCCGAAGATCGTGCCGGTCGGATTGTGCGGCGAATTGAGCGTGATCAGCCGCGTCTTCGGCGTCACGGCGGCGGCTACCTTGGCCCACGGAATGCGAAAGCCTTCCGCGCCGATTTCCATTTGCACGTAGACCGGCGTGCCGCCGGCCAGCTCGATCGATGGCGCGTAGCTGTCGTAGACCGGCTCGATGACGATCACTTCGTCGCCGGCGCGCACGCTGCAGAGTATCGCCGTCATCAGTGCCTGGGTCGCGCCGGCGGTGACCGTGATTTCTGCGGCCGGATCGTAGTCGCGGCCGTAGAGCGCGCGGATCTTGGCGGCGATCGCCGCGCGCAACGGGGCCGCGCCGGCCATCGGCGGATATTGGTTGAGGCCGGCGCGCATGGCTCCGGCGACATGATCGATCAGCGCCGGGTCGCAATCGAAATCGGGAAAACCCTGGCCGAGGTTGACGGCGTTTTTCTCGGCGGCCAGCGCCGACATGGTGGTGAAGATCGTGGTGCCGACGTGCGGCAGCTTGGTTTCGAGATGGATCGGGGTCGAGGACATGGCGGCCTATGTGCTGGAATCGTGCTGGAGTTCACGCCATTCTAGCGTGCCGCTCGGCGCCCCGCAGGGGCGATCAGGTCTGCTCCAATGCGAGCGCGAGCATCGAGGCTTCCGGCGTCAGGATGGAGAACAGACCGATGCGCACGGCCTTGCGGGCCAGTTTCAACAGCGCCTTGTCCTTGGTGATCAGGATCTCGGCCTGGGCGTCGCGCGCGATTTCGAGGAATTTCTGGTCGTCTGGGTCCTTGCAGAGCGGGAGCTTGACACCGGTTTGCGCGGCGTCCGCCGGCAGGCAGCGGATCACGGCATCGAACTCCTCCGCGCATCGGCGCCGCGCATGCTCGTCGAGTGGAAGATGGGGGTAGTCCAGCACGATCTGCCATTCCCGCCGGCAGTCCTCGCGCGTGACCGCTTCGATATGTCCGGCCAGCAGGGCCGCGTGCAGCTTCGCCCAGCGCGGATCGCGGAAGACGAACAGATCCAGGCAGACGTTGGTGTCGAGCACGATGCGCTTAGGTATCATTGCAGTTTTTTTGTTCGGATGGTTCAATGCTGATCGTCTTGTCGCCCGCCAAAACGCTCGATTACGAAACGCCTCCCACGACCGAGATCCACACGACGCCGGACTTCGTTCCGCGTTCGGCGGAACTGGTCGAGATACTCAGGCAGTATTCTCCCTCGCAGATCGGCGAGTTGATGTCGATTTCCGATGCGCTCGCGGAACTCAACGCCGCACGCTATGCGAGCTGGTCGACCAGGTTCACGGTCAAGAATTCCAAGCAGGCGATCCTGGCGTTCAACGGCGACGTCTATGAAGGACTCGATGCGCCTTCGCTCAAGCCGAAGCAGCTCGACTACGCGCAGTCGCGCATCCGCATTCTATCCGGCTTGTACGGCATGCTGCGCCCGCTCGACCTGATGCAGCCCTATCGCCTCGAAATGGGAACCAAGCTGCCGAATCGGCATGGCAAGGATTTGTATGCCTTCTGGGGCGCATCGGTTACTGCCGCGTTGAATGAACTCGCCAAGGAGCGCAAGGCCAAGGCGCTGGTCAATCTCGCATCGGACGAATACTTCAAGGTAGTGAAACCGAAGCTCCTGGAGGTGCCGGTGATCACGCCGGTATTCGAGGATTGGAAGAACGGCAAGTACAAGGTGATCTCGTTCTACGCCAAGCGCGCGCGCGGATTGATGGCGCGCTACGCGGCGCAGAAAGGCATCACGCAGCCCGAGAAATTGAAGGCTTTCGACAGCGAGGGTTATGCGTTCGACGCCGGGCGATCGACCGACCTGACCTGGGTGTTCAAGAGAAAAGTCGCCGCCTAGGTCTCCGTCGCCCGGGACAGCATTCCATGCGGGCACGCGAGGGGCGGTGCCGTTCAGCCGGAAGCCGAACGGCCTTTCCCTTGCCGGCCTACCAGAACTTCCACCAGGGCGCCTCTTTGCGGACGTCGCCCTTGAGGAAGGCGCTGTCCGGAAAATTCTTCTGCAAGACGCGGCCCGCATCGTCGCGCAGCTCGGGCAGATTCAAGGCATCGTAGGCGCGCGTCATCAGGAACAGGGCTTCCTCGACGGCCGGCGCTCCCTGGTAATCCTTGACGACCGTCTGCGCGCGGTTGGCCGCCGCGACGAACGCGCCGCGGCGCAGATAGTAGCGCGCCACGTGGACCTCGTGCTGGGCCAGCGCATTGACGAGATATTTCATGCGCGAGACGGCATCGGGGGCATATTTGCTGTTCGGGAAGCGCTGGACCAGTTCCCGGAAGGCGTCGAACGCTTCGCGCGCCGCTTTCGGATCGCGCTCGGTCGGATCCTGGTTCGCGATGAAATCGAGCAGGCCGAGCTTGTCGTTGAAATTGACGAGGCCGCGCAGATAGTACATGTAGTCGACGCTCGGGTGATTCGGATGCAGTTTGATGAAGCGCTCCACGGCCGCCAGGGCCTGCGCCTGGTCGTTCATCTTGTAGTAGGCGTAGGCGACTTCCATCTGCGCCTGCTGCGCATATGTGCCGAACGGATAACGCGACTCGAGCTTTTCGAAGTGCTGAATCGCGCGTTCGTAGCCGCCGGCATCCATTTCTTCGCGGGCCTCCGCGTATAATTTCTGGGCCGTCCAATTTTTGGTTTCGTCGATTTTCTCGCCGAAAATGCCGCACCCGGTCAACGCCAGGGCGAGAGCGAGTGGAATAGCGCGGACCGCGATGGGGCGAAATGAATTTTTTTGCATGAGTTTTGCACGAGTGCATCCTGAAGAATGGATGATTATAGCTGATGGGACTTGTTGTGATGTCTAGTGATTCGCCGCTGCCGGCACCGAACCGCCTTCTTGCCGAAACCGATGCCGAGATCGATGATCTCGAGGAGGGCGAGGGCGGACCTCTTGCCGGACCGGGCGAGCCGATCGAACTGGTCCTCGACGCCGGATTCTGCGGCGAGCGCCTGGACAAGACCTTGTCCCGCCTGTTGCCCCAGTATTCGCGCAGCCGCCTTCAGCAATGGATCGAGTCCGGCCACGTCACGGTCGAAGGCCAGGCCGCGAAGGGAAAGATGACGATGCTAGGCGACGAGCGCATCTGCGTGATTCCCCAGGCCGCGCCCGAAGACCATGCCTTTACGCCTGAGCCGATGGAGCTGCCGGTCGTGCACGAAGACGCCGCGATCATCGTCATCGACAAGCCGGTCGGGATGGTCGTTCATCCTGCCGCCGGCAACTGGTCCGGCACGCTGCTGAACGGCCTGCTGCATCGCTATCCGGCCCTCGCAGGCGTGCCGCGCGCCGGCATCGTGCATCGGCTCGACAAGGATACGAGCGGCTTGATGGTCGTGGCCCGGACGCTCGAGGCGCAGACCGACCTCGTGCGCCAGTTGCAGGCGCGCAGCGTCAAGCGCGAATACCTGGCCTTGGTCTGGGGCACGCCGCTGATGAGCGGCACGGTCGATGCGGCGATCGGCCGCCATCCGCGCGAGCGCATCAAGATGGCGGTATCGGAGCAAATGAGCGCAAAGCCGGCGGTCACGCATTACCATCGCCTGGCGGCCGGCTCGCTCGACGGCAAGCCGGTCAGCCTGATGAAATGCCGGCTGGAGACCGGCCGTACGCACCAGATCCGGGTGCACCTGCAATCGATCGGCTTCCCGCTGGTCGGCGACGGTTTGTACGGCAAGACGCACCTGGCCTCGGCGTTTCCGCGCCAAGCCTTGCATGCCTATCGCCTGGGCCTCGTGCATCCGACGAGCGGCAAGCAAGGCGAATGGAGCGCGCCGTTGCCGGCCGACATGGCGGAACTGTTGGCGCGGTCCGGCATTCCATCGACGGCGCTCGACCAAGCCTAGCCATGGAATTGATCATCCCCGACTGGGATGCGCCGGCCAATGTCGGCGCATTCGCGACCACGCGCCGCGGCGGCTTCAGCGTGCCGCCCTACGACGACGGCCAGGGCGGAGGCGGGCTCAATCTCGGCGCCCATGTCGGGGACCGGCCCGAGGATGTGCGCCGCAACCGCGATTTGCTCGGCCGCCTTCTTCCCGCGGAACCGGCGTGGCTATCCCAGGTCCATGGGAAGGATGTGGTCGACGCTGCCGGCGTCGCCGGTACGCCGCCAGCGGATGCGAGCATCGCGGCGGCGCGCGGCGTCGTCTGCGTCGTTCAGACCGCCGATTGCCTGCCGGTGCTGTTCTGCGCCGCCAACGGCAAGGTCGTCGGCGCGGCGCATGCCGGTTGGCGCGGCCTGGCCGGCGGCGTCCTCGAGAATACGGTGGCGGCGATGCGCGCCGCTGGCGCGGACGAGATCCTCGCTTGGCTGGGGCCGGCGATCGGCCTGGAGAATTTCGAGGTGGGGGAGGATGTCTTGTCCACGTTCGTGTCGCAGGATGCGGCGTCGGCGACCGCATTCAAGCTGTTGCCCGGCAAGCCGGGAAAATATCTGGCCGATATTTATCGGCTCGCGCGCCAGCGCCTGATCCATGTCGGCGTCGTACGCTGTCATGGCGGTGGATCGTGCACTGTCGCCGACCGCTCGCGGTTTTATTCGTATCGCCGCGACCGCGAGACGGGGCGCATGGCATCGTTGATTTGGATCAAGTAGCGTCCCGGCCGTTTCGGCGAATATCGCCGGGCCTATTTCTCCGCCGGAGTATCGTTGTCCACTTGGTTTTCCCGGGATTTGTCCAGCGCCGACGCGATGCGGATTTTTTCCGCCTCGGCCCGCCTGCGCCTACGTTGCGGCGCACCAATAACGTATAAAATGATCACCCACGGCACGACCGCATACATCAGGAAGGTCATGATGCCGGCGACGACCGAGTGTTCGGTGATCGACATCATCAGCACCACATACACCCAGGCAAGAGCAACGATATACAGCACGGTTTTCCCGAATTCCAACCCACAGATTCGCCACATTCTGCCACGATAAGCGAAATACGAGATATACGCATGAATACGCCGATTCCGCAGTTCCCGCAGTTTTCTCTTCCCAATTGGATGTCCGAACAGCTGACCAATGCCAATCCATGGCAAGCCTGGGCCAACCCGCAACAGATGGATATCGCCTCGCTGGTCAACGGCATGAGCGACCTGGGAGCCACCATCGAACCCAGCGCGCTGGCGCAATTGCAATCCGATTACATGCAGGAATTCGTCAAACTGTGGCAGGATTTCATCGCCTACAAGCTGCCGGCGATTTCCGACAAGCGCTTCCATGGCACCGCTTGGCAATCGAGCCAGTGGCATGCGTTCAATGCGGCGGTCTATCTGCTCAATGCGCGCGTATTGACGGACATGGCGGAGGCTGTGCAAGCGCCGGCGAAGGCCAAGCAAAAGATCCGGTTCGCGGTGCAGCAGATGATCGACGCGATGTGCCCGGCGAATTTCCTGGCGACCAATCCCGAGGCGCAGCGCAAGATCGTCGAGACCAAGGGCGAAAGCCTGGCCAAGGGCATTGCGCATATGTTGGCCGACCTGCAGAAAGGACATATCTCCCAAACCGACGAGAGCGCGTTCGAGGTCGGCAAGAACGTGGCGACCAGCGAGGGCGCGGTCGTCCATGAAAACGAATTGTTCCAGCTGATCCAGTACAAGCCGCTCACGAAAACCGTGCACGAGCGCCCGCTGCTGATCGTTCCGCCCTGCATCAACAAGTACTACATCCTGGATCTGCAGCCTGACAACTCGCTCGTCCGCTACGCGGTCGAACAGGGCAACACGGTGTTCCTGGTGTCCTGGGTCAATCCGGATGCCTCCCTCGGCCACAAGACCTGGGACGACTACGTGGAAGACGCGGCGATCGAAGCGATTCACGTCACCCAGGATATTTCCGGGCAGCAGAAGCTCAATATGCTCGGTTTCTGCATCGGCGGCACGCTATTGTCGACGGCGCTGGCCGCTCTGGCGGCGCGCGGCGAGCAGCCGGCGGCCAGCCTGACCTTGCTGACCTCCTTCCTCGATTTTTCCGACACCGGCGTGATCGACGTCTTCGTCGACGAATTGCAGGTCAAGTTGCGCGAGCAGACGATCGGCCAGGGCGGCTTGATGCTCGGACGCGATTTCGCGACCGCCTTCTCCAGCCTGCGGCCGAACGACCTGGTCTGGAATTACGTCGGCAACAATTACTTGAAAGGCGAGGAACCGCCGGCATTCGATCTGCTGTACTGGAATTCCGACAGCACCAATCTGCCGGGCCCGATGTTCTGCTGGTATCTGCGCAACACCTATCTCGAAAACAGCCTGAAGGTGCCGGGCAAGCTGACGGTGGCCGGCGAACCGATCGATCTCGGCGCCATCGATGCGCCGGTGTTCGTCTACGGCTCGCGCGAAGACCATATCGTGCCGTGGACCTCGGCCTATGCTTCGACGGCGCTGCTCAATCCCAAGAAGCCGTCCCGCAATCGCTTCGTTCTCGGCGCGTCGGGCCATATCGCCGGCGTGATCAATCCGCCGGCCAAGAAAAAGCGCAGCTACTGGGTCAACGACAAGGCGGCCAAGGATCCGAACAAATGGCTGGAAGGCGCCACCGAGCATCCCGGAAGCTGGTGGACCGAATGGGCCGGTTTCCTGGCGGAGCATGGCGGCAAGCAAGTCGCAGTGCCGAAGAAATACGGCAACGCCAAGTACAAGGCGATCGAAGCCGCGCCGGGGCGTTACGTGAAGATCAAGGCGGAGTGAATTCGGGAACGCGTCGATGTCGAGGCGGGCGGTTGCGGCGCAATATTTTGCATAAAGTAAGCTTCGGGCGCGTAAACCCTTGTTTTTTCGCCCTATAATGAAATACCGTGGTGCAAACGGTCTTACGTTTTCTATACATCAACAGGAATGCGTTGCGACGCAATAGATGGAATAGCCGATGACTAGTACAAAAAAGACTTCCGAGCGTTTGATCAAGAAGTACCCGAATCGCCGCCTCTACGATACCCAGACCAGTTCCTACATCACGCTGGCCGACGTGAAGCAGCTGGTGCTCGATAACGAGGAATTCACCGTGGTCGACGCCAAGACCGAAGAGGATCTGACGCGCAGCATCCTGTTGCAGATCATTCTCGAGGAAGAGGCGAACGGCTCGCCGATGTTCTCGAGCAGCGCGCTGTCGCAGATCATCCGCTACTACGGCCACGCGATGCAGGGCATGATGGGTTCCTATCTCGAAAAGAATATCCAAGCCTTCATCGACATCCAGAACAAGCTGGCGGAGAACTCCAAGGGCTTCTATGAGGGCAAGCCGTTCAGCCCCGAGATGTGGACGCAGTTCATGAACGTCCAGGGCCCGATGATGCAGGGGATGATGAGCAACTACATCGAGCAGAGCAAGGCCTTGTTCCTGCAGATGCAGGAGCAGATGCAGAACCAGACCAAGAACATGTTCGGCAATTTCAATTTCACCGGCGGCGGCAACAACACCGGCTCGGACAAGCCGAAGAAATAAGCGTTTTTCCCCATCCCACGGCGGCGTTCCGCCCGAGGAGAATGGCGGTGGAGAGGGTACAATAGCGGATTGCTTTATACCCTTTTTGCTTTTTTGTCATGTCCAACGCTTCCTCTCCTAAAATCGGGTTCGTCAGTCTTGGCTGCCCCAAGGCGCTCGTCGATTCCGAGCAGATCCTCACCCAATTGCGCGCCGAAGGCTACGACACCGCGAAGTCCTATGGCGGTGCCGACCTGGTCGTCGTCAATACCTGCGGCTTCATCGACGCGGCCGTGCAGGAATCGCTCGACGCGATCGGCGAGGCGCTCGCCGAAAACGGCAAGGTGATCGTCACCGGCTGCCTCGGCGCGAAGAAGGATGCGAACGGCAACGACATCATTCAAAGCGTGCATCCGAAAGTGCTGGAGGTGACCGGCCCGCACGCGGTCGGCGAGGTGATGGCGGCGATCCACAAGCATCTGCCCAAGCCGCACGAACCCTTCGTCGACCTGGTGCCGCCGCAAGGCATCAAGCTCACGCCCAAGCATTACGCCTATCTCAAGATTTCCGAAGGCTGCAACCATCGCTGCAGCTTCTGCATCATTCCGTCGATGCGCGGCGACCTGGTGTCGCGCCCGATCGCCGAAGTCATGCTGGAGGCCGAGAACCTGTTCAAGGCCGGGGTCAAGGAATTGCTGGTGATCTCGCAGGACACGTCCGCCTACGGCGTCGACGTCAAGTTCCGCACCGGCTTCTGGAACGGCAAGCCGGTCCGCACCCACATGACGCAACTGGTCGGCGCGCTCGGCGAGCTGGCCGCGCAATACGGCGCCTGGGTACGCCTGCATTACGTCTATCCGTATCCGCACGTCGACGACGTGATCCCGCTGATGAACGGCGGCCATGTGCTGCCTTATCTCGATGTGCCGCTGCAGCATGCCCACCCCGATGTATTGAAGCGCATGAAGCGTCCCGCCAACGGCGAAAAGAACATCGAGCGCATCCAGGCCTGGCGCAAGATGTGCCCGGACATCACGATCCGCTCGACCTTCATCGCCGGCTTCCCGGGCGAGACGGAGGAGGAATTCCAATACCTGCTCGACTTCCTCCGGGAAGCCGAGATCGACCGCCTCGGCTGCTTCGCCTATTCGCCGGTGGAAGGCGCGACCGCGAACGACTTGCCGAACCCGGTGCCGGAAGAGGTGCGCGAGGAGCGCCGCGGCCGGGTCATGGAATTGCAGGAGGCGATCTCGAAAAAGCGTCTGCAAGCCAAGGTCGGCAAGACGATCCGGGTGCTGATCGACGAGGTCGAGCGCAACGGCGACGGCATCGGACGTTCCGCCGCCGACGCGCCCGAGATCGACGGCGTCGTCTACGTGAAAGCGCCGTACGAGCCGCACCGCAAGCTCAAGGTCGGCGAATTCGTCGATGTCGAGGTGAATGCCGCCGACGCGCACGACTTGTGGGCGCGCGCCTGATCCGGCCGATTCGATAGGCGAAGCAGCATGACGGACCGGAAGACGCTTCAAACCGCCATCATCCACAGCGATTACGAACCGCCGGCCGGATTCGAGGCTTTTCCGCCGGCGATCCATCATGCATCGACGGTGGTCTTCGAAAACGTCGCCGCCATGCGCGCGCGCTCCTGGCTGGATCGCGACGGCTATACCTATGGTTTGCACGGCACGCCGACCTCGTTCACCCTGGAAGCGCAATTGGCGGCCATCGAAGGCGGCCGCTACTGCGTGCTGGCGCCGAGCGGCCTGGCCGCCATCGTCCTGATCGATTTCGCTTTCCTCAAGAGCGGCGACGACGTGCTGATTCCGGACAATGCCTACGGACCGAACCGCGATCTCGGCCGCTGGCTGGAACGCGACCTCGGCATCTCGGCGCGTTTCTACGATCCCATGATCGGCGCAGGCATCGCCGGATTGATCCGGCCGAACACGCGCTTGATCTGGACCGAGGCGCCCGGTTCGGTCTCGATGGAGGTGGCCGACATTCCCGCGATCTGCCAGGCCGCGCATGAGAAGGGCGTGCTGGTCGCGATGGACAATACCTGGTCTGCCGGACTCGCGTTCCGCGCTTTCAAGCATGGGGTGGATATCTCGATGCAGGCCTTGACCAAGTACCAGTCCGGCGGCTCGGATGTATTGATGGGCGCCGCGATCACGCGCGACCGGGCCCTGGACGAGCGCCTGCAAACCGCGCACATGCGGCTCGGCTTCGGCATCGGCATGGACGACGCCTACCTGGTGCTGCGCGGCCTGCAAAGCATGAAGGTGCGTTTCGATGTCCACGACGCCGCCGCGCGCAAGATCGCAGCATGGTTGAGGGGCAGGCCGGAGATCGACAAGGTCTTGCATCCGGCATTCGCCGACTGTCCCGGGCATGAAACCTGGAAGCGCGACTTCACCGGCGCCGGCGGATTGTTTTCCGTGATTTTCCGCGAGCGCTTCGGCGAGGAACAGACCGATCGCTTCGTCGACAGCCTGAAGCTGTTCAAGATCGGCTATAGCTGGGGCGGTTCGCACAGCCTGTGTGTGCCGTATCGCATGCAGCACATGCGCAGGCACTGGCCGCACCAGGGACAACTGGTGCGCTTCAACGTCGGCCTCGAAGACGCCGACGACCTGATCGCCGATATCGAACAGGCGCTGGCACGGCTCTAAGACAGCACCAGGCTCTTCTGCAACAACGCAGCGAACTCGGCCGCCGGCAGCGGCCGGCTGAACAGGTAACCCTGGATGTGATCGCAATTCCGGTTGCTCAGGAACTGCAACTGCTCGAGCGTCTCCACGCCTTCCGCCACCACCGTGATCTTGAGGCTCTTGCCGATGGCGATGATCGCTTCCGTGATGGCGGCGTCCGCCTTGTCGGCCGGGATGTCGCCGATGAACGAGCGGTCGATCTTCAGGATATCGATCGGAAACTGCTTCAGGTGCGATAGCGAGGAATAGCCGATGCCGAAATCGTCGATCGCGATATGGATGCCCATGCCGCGCAAGTCGGTGAGGATCTGCACCGTGCGCTCGGCGTTGTGCATCATCATGCTTTCGGTGATCTCGAACTCGAGCAGCGAGGGATCCATGCCGGTTTCGGCGAGTATGGCCTTGGTATCCTCGACGATGTCCTCATCGACGAACTGGCGCGGCGAGAGATTGACCGCGATCGGCAGCGGCGGCAGGCCGGCCGCGCGCCATTGCACGCTTTGCCGGCACGCTTCCCGCAGCACCCATTGCGACAGCGGCAGGATCAGGCCGCTCTCCTCGGCGGTCGGTATGAATTGCATCGGCGCCATCAATCCGAACTCCGGATGCTGCCAGCGCACCAGCGCTTCGGCGCCGATGATGCGCCCGGTCAGGGTCTCCACCTTGGCTTGATAGTGCAGCAGCAGTTCACGCCGTTCCAGCGCGCGGCGCAAGCCTGCCTCGAGCGCCAGCAAATGCGCCGAGTGCTGGTCCATGTGCGCCGAATAGAACTGGAAATTGTTCTTGCCGCGATCCTTGGCGCGATACATCGCGATGTCGGCATGCTTCATCAAAGAGAATTCATTGGTGCCGTCTTGCGGATACATGCTGATGCCGATGCTGGCGGTCATGTGCAGGATCTGGCCGTCGAGCGGGAACTCCCGCACCAGTTCACTCAGCAGGCGGCGCGCGATCTGCGCCACACGCGCAGGATCGGCGACTTCCTCCAGCAGCACCACGAATTCGTCGCCGCCGAGGCGCGCCACCATGCCGTCGTCGGACCGGGTGCGCGTCACGACGTCGCCGCTACGCACGCTCGAGGTGATGCGTCTCGCCATCTCCTGCAGCAGCCGGTCGCCGGCGTCGTGGCCGAGCGTATCGTTGATGTTCTTGAATCGATCGAGGTCGATGAACAGGACCGCCAGTCCCTTGTTGTAGCGCTCCGCCTGGGTGATGGCGTGCGTGAGATGGCGATTGAACATCGCGCGGTTCGGCAAATCCGTCAGCGTGTCGTGGAAAGCCAGGTGCTGGAAATGGATCTCGCTCTCGCGCAGCGCATCCCGTGCCTGCTTGCGCTGGAAGAACTGGGCCAGCAGCCGGCCGATGGATTGCGCGCTTTGCAGCATCTCCGGGTCGGCATCCTGCACCTTCGTGTGGAAGAATTCGACCACTCCGAACACTTCGCTGCCGGCACGGATCGGAAAGGCGAAGGCGGTGTGCAGGCCAGCGCGCCGCGCCGCGTCGCCGCGCAGGAAGTGGGCGTCGCCGCTCACATCGGGATGCCAGACCGGTTCGGTCGACAGCAAGGTGCGGCCGATGAGGCCGTGCTGGCTCGCCCTGCGGATCGAACGTTTCGAGGTCTTGTAGAACGTCGCGATGCGCGGATCGGGGGCCGACCAGGTGCTGGCGCGCTGCACCGATCCGGTATTGCGGTCGAGACGCCATTCGGCGCCGCAGGCCCAGTCGAGCGTTTCGCCGATGATGCGCACGATTTCGGGCATGACCTCGTCCGGCGCGTCGGATTCTGCGACCATGCGCGTGATGGTGTGTTCCATCGTCTGCCGCTGTTCGACCTGCTTGCGGCTGGTGACATCCATGACGGTCCCGCGCAGGCGCAAGGCCTTGCCCTCGGTCCCGCACAGCGGTTGTCCCTTGACGCGCACCCAGCGCAAATTGCCGTCCGCGAGGTGATAGCGGAATTCGACCTCGAAATCCTCGCAATGGCGCAATGCGGCGCGGATCCGGCGGTTGAACTGCTGGCGATCTCCTTGGTGCACCCGTTTCAGGAATTCCCCATAGGCCGGAATGCGCGCCGTCGGCTCCATGCCGAAAATGTTGAAGCATTCCTTCGACCACAGGCCGCGTTTGCCGGCGCGATCGAACGACCAGTTTCCGAGGCCGGCGATGCGTTGCGATTCCTCGACATGCAGATACAGTTCCCGCATCTCGCGCGAAGAGATTTCCTGCGAACGCTCGAGCAGATAGCGCTCGTTGTCCGCCTCGGTATAGGCGCGGTCGACGCGTTCGAGAAAGCGCGCCCATTGCTCGGCCGTCGCCGGCCCGGACTCCGGATCGATGCCGAGCTTCTTGAGCTGGCGCCGCAACAGGAAATGCCGCTCCGACACTACTCCTCCGAAAAGGTGGTGATCGTCATCGTCTGGTTGTGCAGGTCGCAGGAACCGGTCGTGCACGGCGAGATCTCGCCGTAAGAATAGAAACCGACTTGCTGCGCGCCGGCCGGCAGATGTTCGAGCGTCGCTTCGGTCTCTTCTTCGGTGCGCTCGCCGAGAACCAGGCGCCGGCCGACGCAGCTGATCGAGACCGCCAGCACCGGACCCTGCGGCGTGTAGCCGGACCCGGTGCGCAGGGAACCGGTCAGCAGGGCGGTGGCATGGTCGGCCGCGACACTGGCGCCGTTCACGAGCCGATCGAAGTTGGCGCGCATGAGTTGGGCCAGGTAGTCCTTCGGCACGTCGCCGGCGAAGGTCATCGATTGGCTTTCCTCGTCGACCGCGAGAATGGTGCGCACCAGCGGCCGATTGTCCTCGGGGGTCCTGCGGATCGAGAGCGGAAACAGCAAGCCGGTGGCGGGCAGGCCGGCAGCGCGCTCGCCCAGATATTCCTTGTACAGCGCGAGGGCGGGGCGGCCGTCGAGTTCGTAAAGAATGTTCCCTGATGCGCGCGTGATGCGTCGCTCCGGGCCGAACGCGTCCCAGCCGCCGCGCGAACCGTGCGTGATGCACAGGCGGTCGCCGTAGAAGCCGACCGCCGTGATCAACCCGGTGCGCGGTGCGCCGCCGGCGATCAGCCAGGTGCGCTGGAAGCGGTCGCCGTCGCCGGCCAGGCCGCCGGTGATGACGACTTGCGGCGGCAGGATGGAGGTCAGGCCGTTGACCAGCTCGCTGCCGTTGACATGAAGTCCGTCGGAAAGCACGAACACATTGCGCAGGCCGTCGCCCGTGAGTTTCCGCGCCAAGGCGGCTCCAGCGGAAAACGAATTGCCGGCCGGTCCTATCTCGACGGAGGCCGAGGCGATGCGCGTGTGTTCGAATCGGGCTACGGCGACCGACAGACTGGCGTCGTTCACCCAGGGGCCCGCGATCTCGCCCGACGTGGAGCAGCCGATCAGTGTCGAATTCGGATAGGCGGCCGCGAGTTCCGAAATTGCCGCGGGATGGTCGAGATACTCCGGCGCCGCGAAAATCATGACGACGGTTTGCTGGGAGTCGAGAGCCGGAAATTGCGGCAACGACCATCCGCCGTCGAGCGTGTGGGTGAACGTGCTGAGTTTCATATTCCTCCTTCCGGCCGGGCCAATCGAAGCCGGCCGCGCCGGGCCTGAACCGCGTTGACTGCGGCCGGTCTGTTTTCGCGCCCGTTGACCGGGTTTTTCTTATCGCAAACTCACACGACGTCTTGGATTGGCAAAACTGAAATTTCAGCGGCCGGCGGACGGTGTGAAGTGTTTCTTATTGGATATGGATCAGTATAGCGGTATCGTGGCGCGCCAACGGAAAAACTGCGGGTGCCGTATCGCTGGCATCACACCGGCATCGGCTTGTGACTGTTGAGGTCGAGCAGTCCCTTGACCAGGCGGTATGCCTTCCACAGCCAGGCGCCGGCCCAGATGAGCCAAGCGAGAGGAATGCCGATGATGGTGATGAAGAGAATGCCGCCGACGATCACCCAGAGCAGGTACCACCAGAACGAGCGGATTTGCCACGTGTGGTGGCTATAGACGAAGGTGCCGGCGGCATCGCCGCGTTTGAGGTAATTGACGATCAGCGGAATCCAGGACAATGCGCCGAGGGAAAAGAAAAAGCTGATGCCATGGAAAATATACAGCCACCATGCCGTGTTCTTTTCCGATTCGAGCTTGCTGTCGAAGACGACTTCCACCATTGCTTTATCCTTTGATAAGTTAATCGAACAAGGCCGCGATGCCGTCGAGCCCGACGAAATTCAGCGCCACATCGGCTTGCGCGCGGACCACCGGCTTGGCACGGAATGCAACGGACATGCCCGCGATGCCCATCATCTTCAGATCGTTGGCGCCATCGCCCATGACGATGGCTTGCTTCGGCGACACGCCGAGCTCGGCGCAGACGCGCTCGACGGTATGCTGCTTCTCGTCGGCGTCGACGACGCCGCCGAGCACGCGCCCGGTCAGCTTGCCGTCGAGGATCTCCAGCGCGTTCGAATGCGCGTAGTCGAGCGCCATCTGGTCCTTGAGGCGATCGGTGAAGTAAGTAAAACCGCCGGATACCAGCAGCGTCTTTAACCCCGCCGCCTTCACCACGTCGAGCATCGCTTCGGCGCCGGGCGACAATTCCAGGCGCTCGTCGTAGACGCGCCGCAACGCGTTCGCATCGAGCCCCTTGAGCAGGGCGACGCGACGCGCCAGGCTTTCCCGGAATTCGATCTCGCCGCGCATCGCGGCTTCCGTGATTTCGGCCACCTGCGGCTTCAAGCCTTGCATATCGGCGATTTCATCGATGCATTCGATCGTGATCAGCGTCGAATCCATGTCCATGGCCAGCAGCTTGAAGTCCGACAATTTCCGGCCGGGTTCGACAAAGGCGTAGTCGAGTCCGACCGCGAGGCATTCGGCATCTATCCTTTGTTTCAAGGCATCGGAAAAGTCGACTTCGCCGCAGCGCCATGCCTGCGCGTTGATGGGCGTGATGCGCTTGGCGTCGGCCAGCGCCGCGATGCGCTCGACGGTCGGCGTGTCGGCCGCAAGTCCTTGGAGTATCAGATTCATCATGAAAAGCGGAAGGGGTGGGGATGCGGTCTCTCTATGCTACCAGCGAGCGGATGGTCGACTTGATTTGCGATACGCGCGCCGCGAGATCAGGCATGCTGGCCGTGATGCGCAGCTTGTCCTGGCCGTGCAGCTTGATGTGGCGGTTCTTCTGGACCAGCTCGATGATGCGCATCGCGTCTACCGGCGGATTGGGCATGAATTGCAGGACCGCCGATTCGGTGTGGGCGTCGATCTTGATGATGCCGATCGGCTTGGCGGCGATGCGCAGCCGGTGCGTCTCGACCAGCGCCTTGGCGGAATCCGGCAACTTGCCGAAGCGGTCGATCAGCTCCTCCTGAAGTTCGTCGATCGCGTCGGCGGTCTCGCAGTTGGCGAATCGCTTGTAGAGCGAAAGGCGCTCGTGCACGTCGCCGCAATAATCCTGAGGCAATAGGGCGGGAGCGTGCAGGTTGATCTCGGTGGTCGTGGAGAGCGGTGCCGCGAGATCGGGTTCCTTGCCGTTCTTCAAGGCGCGCACCGCCTCGTTGAGCATGTCGGTGTAGAGCTGGAAGCCGATTTCCTGCATTTCGCCGGACTGGCTTTCGCCGAGCACTTCGCCGGCGCCGCGGATCTCGAGATCGTGCATCGCGAGATAGAACCCGCTGCCCAATTCCTCCATCTGCTGGATCGCCTCGAGCCGCCGCTGGGCTTGCTTGGTCAAGCCCTGCATGTCGTGTACGAGCAGGTAGGCATAGGCCTGGTGATGCGAGCGTCCGACGCGGCCGCGCAATTGGTGCAGCTGCGCGAGCCCGAATTTGTCGGCGCGGTGCATGATGATCGTGTTCGCGGTCGGCACGTCGATGCCGGTTTCGATGATGGTCGTGCACAGCAGGACATTGTGGCGCTGGGCGACGAAATCGCGCATCACCTTTTCGAGCTCCCGCTCGTGCATCTGGCCGTGCGCGACCACGATGCGCGCTTCCGGCAGCAAGGCTTCGAGCATCGCCCGGCGGTTTTCGATGGTCTCGACTTCGTTGTGCAGGAAGTAGACCTGGCCGCCGCGCTTCAATTCGCGCAGGCAGGCCTCGCGGATCACCGAGTCGCTCTCGTTGCGGACGAAGGTCTTGATGGCGAGCCGTTTCTGCGGCGCGGTGGCGATCACCGAGAAGTCGCGCAAGCCTTCGAGCGCCATGCCGAGCGTGCGCGGGATCGGCGTCGCCGTCAGCGTCAGCACGTCGACTTCGGCCCGCAGCGCCTTCAAGGCTTCCTTCTGGCGCACGCCGAAACGGTGTTCCTCGTCGATGATGACCAGGCCGAGACGCGAGAACTTGACTTCGCCCGACAGCAGCTTGTGGGTGCCGATGACGATATCGATCGAGCCGTCGGCCAGGCCCTTGACCGCTTGCGCGACCTCCTTGCCGGTGCGAAAGCGCGACAACTCGGCGATTTTCACGGGCCAGTCGGCGAAGCGGTCGGCGAAGGTCTGCGCGTGCTGTTCGGCCAGCAGCGTGGTCGGCGCCAGGATGGCGACCTGCTTGCCTCCCATGACGGCGACGAAGGCGGCACGCAGGGCGACCTCCGTCTTGCCGAAGCCGACGTCGCCGCAGATCAGGCGGTCCATCGGTTTTCCGCTGGTCATGTCCTTGATGACGGCATTGATGGCGGCGGACTGGTCGGCGGTTTCCTCGAAGCCGAAGCTCTCGGCGAAGGCTTCGTAGTCGCGCGCCGAATATTCGAAGGCATGGCCTTGGCGCGTCGCGCGGCGCGCGTACAGGTTCAGCAGTTCGGCGGCGGTGTCGCGGATCTGCTGGGCGGCTTTTTTCTTCGCCTTTTCCCACTGGCCGGAGCCCAGCGCATGCAACGGCGCATCCTCCGGCGACGCGCCGGAGTAGCGCGAGATCACGTGCAGCTGCGACACCGGGACGTAGAGCTTGGTTTCCTTGGCGTATTCGAGATGCAGGAATTCGGTTTCGCCTTCGCCGAGATCGAGACTGACCAGGCCCATGTAGCGGCCGATGCCGTGGTTGACGTGCACCACCGGATCGCCGATCTTGAGTTCGGACAGGTCGCGCACCATGAACTCGACCTGGGTGACGGCTTCCTGCTTGCGCCGGCCGGCGCGGCGCACGGAACCGGCATAGAGCTCGGTCTCGGTGACGAAGGCCAGGGCGGCGCCGTCGGCGTTCAATTCGAAGCCGGCGTGCAACGGCGCGACGCCGAGCATGATCTTCGCCGTTGCGCCGGCGAAGTCGTCGAAGCCGTCGCATAGCGCGACCGTCAGGTCGAATTCGCTGAAGTATTGCTGGAGCGTTTCGCGCCGGCCGTTCGATTCGGCGCAGATCAGCACGCGGCGGCCGGTCTGCAGCAGATAAGAGCGCAGGTTGGTGAGCGGATCGTCGGTGCGGCGGTTGACGGCGATGTTCGGCAGCGGCGCGGAAACGTCGGACGCGATATCGCCGGCTTGGATCACCCAGCGGCCGAACGGCTTGGCCAGCGTGAAAAAATCCTCGTCGCGCAGGAACAGGTCTTCCGGCGGCAGCAGCGGGCGCTCGCGGTCCGCCTTGAGAAAGGCGTAGCGCGAATTGGTATCGCTCCAGAAACGCTTGATCGCCGCTTCGATGTCGCCGACCAGGGCGAAGCTCGCATTCTCCGGCAGGTATTCGAACAGCGTGCCCGTCCGTTCGAAGAACAGCGGCAGATAATATTCGATGCCGGCCGCGGCGATGCCGTTGCCGATGTCCTTGTAGATCGGCGATTTCGACGGATCGCCTTCGAACACTTCGCGCCAGCGGCCGCGAAAGGCCGTGCGCGCGCCATCGTCCATCGGAAACTCGCGTCCCGGCAGCATCCGCACTTCCTTGACCGGGTAGAGCGAACGCTGGGTGTCGGGATCGAAGGTGCGTATCGTCTCGATCGTGTCGCCGAACAGGTCGATGCGGTAGGGCAGGGCCGAGCCCATCGGAAACAGGTCGATCAGGCCGCCGCGCACCGAATACTCGCCGGGCGACATGACTTGCGTCACGTGCGTATAGCCGGCCAGCGTCAGTTGCGACTTGAGGCGGGCCTCATCGAGCGTCTCGCCCTGGCGGAAGAAAAAGGTATAGGCCGCCAGAAAAGAGGGGGGCGCCATGCGCAGCAGCGCCGTCGTCGCCGGTACGATCAGTACGTCGCATTGGCCGTTCTGCGCTTCGTACAAGGTCGCCAGGCGCTCCGACACCAGGTCCTGGTGCGGCGAGAACGCATCGTAGGGCAGCGTTTCCCAGTCCGGCAGCAGGTGGCAGCGCAATTCGTCTTGCTTCGCGAACCACGGAATCTCCGCCAGCAGCCGCTGGGCATCCGCGGCATTGGCCACGACGACCGCCAGCATGCGCCGTTGCGCTTTCAACTCGGCCGCGGCGCGCGCCAGCAGGTAGGCATCGGACGAGCCATGGACGGCGGGAACGGCGTATCGGCCGCCGGGCTTGGGAAGGGACTTTTTCGGATCGAATGACATCGGGCAACGACGGTGGGTCGGCGGAGCGGCAGGAGCAGATGCGGACGGCGCTCGAATCAAGGCGAAATTATAAACGATACGCCCCGGCCTGCCGGCGCCGGCGCAGCCGCTTACGGTATCATTCCGGCATGACTTCCGCACGCTATTTCGCCCTGATTCCCGCCGCCGGCGTCGGCGCGCGCGTCGGCGCGCACTGCCCGAAGCAATATGTGTCTCTTGCCGGCAAGCCGATGCTGCTGCATGCGCTCGATACTTTCGCCGAATCCGCCGCCATCGCGCATACCTTCGTCGTCGTCGGCGCGGAGGACGGTTACGTGGCGGATGCGCTGGCGCTTGCGCCGCACCTGGCCGGCCGGGTCACGGTGCTGTACTGCGGCGGCGCCACGCGCCGCGAGTCGGTGTTGAACGGTTTGCTGCGGATGCGCGACCGTGCCTTCGACAGCGACTGGGTGCTGGTGCACGACGCGGCCCGCCCCGGATTGACCGGGAAGCTGATCGATCGCCTGATCGAAACGGTGCGCGGCGACGAGGTCGGCGGCCTGCTTGCGCTGCCGGTGGTCGACACGCTCAAGCGCGCAGATGCCGAGCGGCGTTCGGCGACTACCGTTCCTCGCGACGGCTTATGGGCGGCGCAGACGCCGCAGATGTTCCGTTACGCGCTGCTGTGCAAGGCGCTGCAAGCGGTCGAAAACGCCACCGACGAGGCGAGCGCGGTCGAGGCGCTGGGCCTGAAACCGCTGCTGGTCGAAGGCAGTCCGCGCAATTTCAAGGTCACGCTGCCGCACGATGTGGCGTTGGCCGAACTCTATCTGAAAGCCTTGTCATGACGATATCGACTTTTCCGCCGTTCAGGATCGGCCAGGGATACGATTGCCACGCGCTGGTGCCGGGCCGCAAGCTCATCATCGGCGGCGTGGCGATTCCCCATGCCACCGGCTTGCTCGGCCATTCCGACGCCGATGTGCTGCTGCATGCGATTACCGACGCGATCCTCGGCGCCGCCGGATTGGGCGATATCGGCCGGCATTTCCCCGATACCGCTGCGCAGTTCGCCGGCGCCGATTCGCGCATCCTGCTGCGCGAGGCGGTGCATCGCGTCGCGGAAGCGGGCTACAAGATCGGGAATGTCGATGCCACCATCATCGCGCAAGCACCGAAGATGGCTCCTCATATCGCGGCGATGGCGGCCAACATCGCGTCCGATCTCGACGTGTACACCAGCCAGGTCAACATCAAGGCCAAGACCAACGAGAAACTCGGTTTCCTCGGCCGCGAGGAAGGCATCGCGGCCGAGGCGGTGGCGTTGATCTACAAGGCGTCGGACGCATAGCGGTCCGACGCATCCTCGCATTGCGGTCGATCAGACCGCCAGTTCCAGCACCTTGCGGCTGACGTCGAGCGTGACGTCGCGCCGCTCGCCCAGCGTCACCATGCGGTGCGCTTCGAGCTGCTTCAAGACCGGATCGATCGCCTCCCGACCCAGGCCGTAGCCGCTCAGGCGCGTCTTGACGCCCATTTGTTCGAAGAATTCCTGCGTCTTCGCGATTGCCGCATCGATACGGGCGTCCTCCCCGCCTTCGCGCAGATTCCAGACGCGCTCGGCGTATTGCAGCAGCTTGGCGCGCTTGGCCTCCTTGCGCACGCGCAGCATGCCCGGCAGTACGATCGCCAGCGTTTGCGCATGGTCGAGACCATACAGCGCCGTCAATTCATGGCCGACCATGTGCGTCGCCCAGTCTTGGGGCACGCCGGCGCCGATCAGGCCGTTCAACGCGAGCGTCGCGCACCACATCAGGTTGGCGCGCACGTCGTAGTCGTCCGGATTCGCGAGCGCCTTCGGGCCTTCCTCGATCAGCGTCAGCAGCAAGCCTTCGGCGAAACGGTCCTGGATAGGCGCATTGACCGGATAGGTCATGTACTGTTCCATGATGTGGGCATAGGCATCGACGACGCCGTTGCCGACTTGGCGCAGCGGCAGCGTGAAGGTCGTGCTCGGATCGAGGATGGAGAATTTCGGGAACGTGTGACGGCTCGAGAACGCCATCTTCGCCTTGAGCGACTTGCGCGTGATGACCGAGCCGTTGTTCATTTCCGAACCGGTCGCCGGCAAGGTCAGGATCGAGCCGAACGGCAGGGCGCGCGCGATGTTGGCGCCGCGCCGCTCGAGGATCTGCCACGGATCGCCTTCGAAATCGACCGCCGCGGCAACGAATTTCGTGCCGTCGATCACCGATCCGCCGCCGACGGCGAGAAGGAAATCGAGCTTTTCGGCGCGTACCAGTTCGACCGCTTGCATCAGCGTTTCATAGCTCGGGTTCGGTTCGATCCCGGAAAATTCCCGCACCGTATGACCGGCCAGGGCGGCTTTCACTTCGTCGAATACGCCATTGCTCTTGATGCTGCCGCCGCCATAGAGGATCAGGATGCGCGCGTCGGACGGCACGACTTTCGGTAGGTCGGCGATCTTGCCTTTGCCGAACAGGATCCGGGTCGGATTATGGAAATCGAAATTCAACATGGAATACCTTTCGATACGGATACACGGGAGAGGCCTGCAAATCCTTCATTGTAGTGAGCTTTGGCGAGCGGCGTTTGATAGATGAAAACTGCTCTCATTTCGCGTTTCATTGGATTTTTCAATGCGGCGCATTGGAATTGCCAATTTGAGCTTTCGAAGGGGGAAACCCAGAATAGCGTGAAGACCGGGCGCCGCCCGGTTCTTCCATGGTGTTCCCTCGACATCACACAAACTAGGAGATCCGCATGTCCACTCTGAAAGGCTCGAAAACCGAGGCGAATCTGAAGGCCGCCTTCGCCGGCGAATCGCAGGCGAACCGTCGCTATCTCTATTTCGCGAACAAGGCTGACATCGAAGGCCAGAACGACGTCGCCGCGCTGTTCCGTTCGACCGCCGAGGGCGAGACCGGCCATGCGCACGGCCACCTCGAATACCTGGAAGTCGCGGGCGATCCGGCCACTGGAATGCCGATCGGTTCGACCCGTCAAAACCTGCAAGCCGCGATCGCCGGCGAAACGCACGAGTACACCGACATGTATCCGGGCATGGCGAAAGTCGCGCGCGAGGAAGGCTTCGACGAGATCGCCGACTGGTTCGAGACCCTGGCCAAGGCCGAGCGTTCGCATGCCAATCGCTATCAAAAGGCCTTGGACGTCCTGGTCGATTGACGTTCGTTCCGCGCCTGTTGCCATCGGCTGGGCGCGGCTTTCATAACAAGGAGACGGCGGCAGGGGACGGCTTCATTCGTCGTCCGCCGCGAATCAGCCATGGAAAAACCTTTCGAAGGTTCGCTCGAAGCGCCCACCCGGCATGCGCTCGATTGGAAGAGCGAGAGTTTCTACGACGAAGCGGCGCTCGATGCCGAACTGGAACGGGTCTTCGACATTTGCCATGGCTGCCGCCGTTGCGTGTCGCTGTGCGGCGCATTCCCGACGCTGTTCGACCTGGTCGACGCATCGCCGACGATGGAAGTGGATGGCGTTGACAAGAAGGATTACTGGAAAGTCGTCGACCAATGCTACCTGTGCGACGTCTGCTACATGACCAAGTGTCCGTACACGCCGCCGCATCCGTGGAACCTCGATTTCCCGCACCTGATGCTGCGCGCCAAGGCAGTCAAATTCAAGAAGGGCGAAGTGTCCGCGCGTGACAGGTTTCTCTCGAATACCGACGGTCTCGGCAAGTTCGCCGGCATTCCGATCGTCACCCAGACCGTCAACGCGGTGAACCGGACCAAGGCCGCGCGCGGCATGGCCGAGAAGATGCTCGGCATCGACCGCAATGCCTGGCTGCCGGAATTCGCATCGAAGACATTCCGTTCCGGCGCCGCCCGATCGCCGGCACATCCGGTCAAAAACGGCGCGCAGACCCCAGGCAAGGTCGCGATCTACTCGACTTGCTACGTCAATTACAACGAACCCGGCATCGGCCGCGACTTGCTGGCAATCCTCGATCACAATGAAATTCCCTATGTGATGGTGGAGAAGGAAGCCTGCTGCGGCATGCCGAAACTGGAGCAGGGCGACCTGGAAGGCGTCGCCGTGAAGAAAGCGGTCAATATTCCTCCGCTTGCCAAGCTGGCGCGGGAAGGCTATGCGATCCTGACGCCAATCCCGTCCTGTACCCTGATGTACAAGCAGGAACTGCCGTTGATGTTTGTGGACGATGCGGACACGCAACTCGTCAAGGAGGCGATGTGGGATCCGTTTGAATATTTCGTCGCGCGCAATCGCGATGGTTTGTTGAAGACCGATTTCAAGCAGCCGCTCGGCAATGTGTCCTACCATGTGGCTTGCCATTCGCGCGTCCAGAACATGGGCAAGAAGACGGCCGATGCCTTGCAGCTGGTTCCCGCGACGAAGCTCAATATCGTTGAGCGTTGTTCGGGACATGCCGGCACTTTCGGCGTCAAAAAGGAATTCCACCGGACGGCAATGAAGATCGGCAAGCCGGTCTTCAAGGCGATGGCGAACAACGAGCCGGATTACATTTCCTCGGATTGCCAGCTTGCCGGCCATCATATCGAACAAGGTATGAGCGAGGCGGGCCTGAAGAAAGCGGAACTGGCGCATCCGTTGACACTCTTGCGCCGTGCCTACGGCATATGAAAGGAAAGAACGATGGCAAGCGAAGGCTTTCACGAACCGATCGAGAAATTGTCGGCCCTGACGATGGACATGCACCGCGCCATCGCCTCGCTGATGGAGGAGCTGGAGGCGGTCGACTGGTATAACCAGCGCGCCGATGCCTGCGCCGATCCGGAATTGAAGCGCATTCTCGAGCACAACCGCGACGAGGAAAAGGAGCACGCCGCAATGGTGCTCGAATGGATACGCCGTCATGACCCGAAGATGGATCATGAACTGCGCGAATCGCTGTTCAAGTCCGGACCGATCGCCGGCAACCACGGCAATGATTGACCAGGAAGAAAAATGGCACTCACCCGCGACGATCTGCTGACCCTGGAAGCCTATGCCAAGGCCCGCCCGACCATGCGCGCCGAAGTCATCGAGCACAAGAAACGCCGCACCGTCCATCTCGGCAACCATGTGACCCTGCTGTTCGAGGATGAACTGACGGTGCGTTACCAGGTGCAGGAAATGCTGCGCATCGAGAAGCTGTTCGAGGAGGCCGAGATCCAATCGGAACTCGATGCCTACAATCCCTTGATACCGGACGGCGCCAATTTCAAGGCGACCATGCTGATCGAATACGGAAACGAAGCCGAGCGCAAGCAGGCGTTATCGAAGCTGATCGGCATCGAGGACCGGCTGTTCATCGAGGTCGAAGGCCAGGGACGCGTCTATGCGATCGCCGATGAGGACCTGGACCGCGAGAACGGCGAGAAGACCTCGGCGGTGCATTTCGTCCGTTTCGAACTGACGCCGCCGATGAGGAACGCATTGCGGAGCGGGGCGCAGATGATGCTCGGCTGCGACCATCCGAACTATCCGGCGCATGTCGAGGAATTGCCGCAGGAGACGCTGGCCGCGCTGCTCGAGGATCTCGCGGATTGACATCGATTGAGAACGAGAATGGAAAGCCGTTCATGGGAAACCATGAACGGCTTTTTCGTTTCAATCCCCGGACTTATTGTGTGAGCGTGAAGTTCCTGGTGGCATTCGTGCCGGCGATATCGACATCGACGGATTGCTTGGTGTAGCCCGTGGCCGACGCCTCGATCGCGTATTTTCCGGCCGTCACCAGGGTCGATGTGGTGGAGAACGTGATCGGCAACGCGCCGTAGCTGCCGAGCGAGACAGCGCCGACCGGGAGCGACAACGAATAGGCGCCGGTCGTGACGTTCGCCGCCTGGTAGCCGACTTCCACCGTGGGGCCGCCCGTGCCGATGACTTGCAACGCGCGCACGGTCGCTTGCGCGGTCGCCGGCGACACGGTGCCGCTGACGGTGCCCATGGCGGATGCCGGCGGCGCGATCGGCGCGGCGCTCGTGCTCAACTGCGTGGTGGTCCCGACGGTGACCGGTACGCCGGTGACGGCGGCGGTCGCGCGGCCGTCCGCGGTGACGACGACCACGTAGGAGGTGGCGCTAGCCGGCATCGGCGACAGCGTGAATGCACCGGTCGCATCGGGCACGGTCGACTTGACGACGACGCCGTTCTGCTGCGCCGAGACCACGACCTTCGAAAGTCCCGGCGTCACGTAGCCGGTGATGCCGCCGCTGACGACTTTCGGCGTGACGCCGATGACCGGTTTCAGTTGATAACCGCCGTTACCTTTTGTGACGATCGACTTGCAGGCGTCGAAGTCGAGCACCAGTTCGGTCGTGGCGTTGGCGGCGATATCGAATGCATTGTTCAGCTTGATGCCGCTTTGGATGGCGCTCGGCGTTTCGAGCGCGATTTCGGCGTTCGAGCCTTCGGCTACCACGGAATTGGCGAGCGCTCCGGAAGCGTTTTCGGCGAGGACGAGGCGCATTTGCGTGTAATGTCCGGCCGGTAGGGTGGTCTGGCCGAGCTCCGTCATGATGCCGTTGCGTAGGGTCAGCAGGTCGATTTTCCTGGGCGGCTCCAGGTTGATGTCTTGCCAGCCGCTGGCGGCGTCGCCCGCCGAAGAACTCTTGTGCACGCGCACCTTGCTGACGCTGACGTTGACTTTCTCGAAGCCGCATGCCGGCGCGTCGGTCAAGGAGACCTTCAGCGCGCCGGTATCGGCGCTGGTGGTACCGCTGGAACCGCCTCCGCCGCCGCACGCGCCGAGCAGCACGGATGCGCTCAACGCCGACAAGGAGACAAGCTTTCGAACGTGACGTGTGAAACTCATGATTTCTCCATTTGAAAAAACGCGGACTGCATCGATGCGCAGCTGCAATATCGGTGGGGATACTGTAGGCGGATTTGCAAATCGAGAAAAGAAAACGTCTGTAAGAAATTGTGATTTCTTCGATCAGGAAAATCTGAATTTGCGCTCGGCAAATTCCTCAGTCGTCGATCTTGATCGTCATCCTGAGCATGAGTCCGCCCTCCGGGCGATTCAGCAGCCGCAGCGCGCCGTGATGCCGTTTGACGATGCGATCGACGATCGCCAGTCCCAGCCCGGCGCCGTTGGCCTGTCCGCGAGCGCTGTCGAGGCGGGTGAACGGGCGCAAGAGGCGTTCAATGTCCGTTTCGGGAATGCCCGGTCCTCGGTCGCCGATCTCGACGACGGCAAGCCCGTCTTCCGCCCGGCAGAGCAGGTCGATTTCCGCGCTGTCCGCGTCGGCGGCCTTGCCGTAGCGGCGCGCGTTTTCGATCACATTGTTGACGACGCGCCGGAGATCGGTAGGATTGCCGCGCACGAAAACATCCTCCGCGATCTCGCAATGCACCCGCACGTCCGGCAGCCGCGCCGCTTCCTGGGCGGCCTGCTGCATCAGTTCCGAGAAATCGACGCGGGTGAAGCTCGCCGCGTCGTTCGGCCTCGCATAATCGAGGAATTGGCTGATGATGGCATCCATCTGGCCGAGATCGGACTGCATTCCCTTGCGGGCCTCGTCGGTCAGGTTCGCCATTTCGACCTCCAGCAGCATGCGCGAGATCGGCGTGCGCAAGTCGTGCGAGATGCCGGCAAGAATGATGGCGCGATCGGTTTCGATGCGATTCAGGTCTTCCACCATCTGATTGAAGCTGCGGTTGGCGTCGCGGATCTCGGCCGGACCGCTTTCAGGCAGGAGGTCGGGGCGGCGGCCTTGCGCGATCGAGCGCGCGGCGCCGGCCAGCCGAGCCAGCGGTTGATTGATGAGGCGCGAAATGAAGACGGCGCCCAGCAGCGACAGCACCAGCGTCACGGTGGCCCAGCCGATCCATTGAATGCCCGAGGCGCGCTCGATGCGTTCGCGGTCGAGCATCAGCCAGTATTCATCATCGTCGATCTTGAAACTGACCCAGAACCCGGCCACATCGTTGACGACGCTGGCGAACTTGGTGTCCTGGCCGAGCCGTTCCCTGACATTCGATTCGATCACCGGCATCAAGGAATTGTCGCGCGGTCGTTCGACACGGTCGTCGGGTTCCAGAGGATAGACGCGTATGCCTTCATTGCTGGCCAGGTCGAACAAGAGCTCGCGCCGCAGATCCGGCGCGGAGTGGGTCAGGGCGGCGCGGGTGATGGTGACGACCGAGACCACCTGGGCCGCGATCTGATGGGCGCGCGGCGTGCGTTCGACCATGCGAAAACTCGCCACCCAGGCGGCCATGCTGACGGCAATCAGGAAACCGAGCAGGAAGAATGTGCGCCACAACAGGCCGCTCTTGAGCCAGGCGAGACGGCTTTGCCCAAGGCGGCTAGGCCAGGATCGGCCATGTTCGTCGGGGTTGTGGAAAAAATTTTGCACGAGCGCCAGCAACGCGGATCGAAGGATGTCGGCCCTAGCGCGGCTGGCCCTCAGGAATGAAGACATAACCGAGGCCCCAGACCGTCTGGATATAAAGCGGATTCGAGGGGTCTGGCTCGATCAGCTTGCGCAGCCTCGAAATCTGGACATCGAGGCTGCGGTCGAACACTTCATATTCGCGGCCGCGCGCCAGTTCCATGAGTTTTTCGCGCGACAGCGGCTGGCGGGCGTGGCGCGCGAACACCTTGAGCACGGAGAATTCGCCGGTCGTCAACGGAATCGTCTGGCCGCCCTTTTTCAGCGTGCGCGTGCCGAGATCGAGAATGAAGTCGCCGAAGGCGAAGGTTTGCGGCGTCTCCGACGGCGCACCGGGAATCTCGTCCGGCCCGACCCGGCGCAGGACGGCGTTGATGCGTGCCACCAGCTCGCGCGGGTTGAACGGTTTGGGCAGATAGTCGTCGGCGCCCATTTCCAGGCCGACGATGCGGTCGACGTCTTCGCCTTTCGCGGTCAGCATGATGATCGGCGTCTGGTCGCCGGCGCCGCGCAGGCGCCGGCAGATCGACAGGCCGTCTTCGCCGGGCAGCATCAGGTCGAGCACCAGAAGGTCGTAGCGTTCGCGCAGCCAAAGCTTGTTCATGGCCTGTGCATTTTCCGCTGTCACGACATTAAAACCTTGTTCGCCGAGATAGCGCCGCAGCAGATCGCGCAAACGGATGTCGTCGTCGACGACCAGGATCTTCGCCTGTGGCGTGTTGGCGGATTGCTGTGCACTGGACGCGGTGGAGTTTGTCGTATTCATGGCGCTATGGTAACTTCGGAAAACCGATGCGAAAATGCCTGTTCCGGAGGGCATTACAAATTATTACAAACTTTACCTAAATCCGGTTATCGCTCCAGGGGAACCAGCATACACTGGCGTCTATCAGGCAGGGCTTGCCTGACTGCGTCGGCGAAAGTATTTGTGATGAAAATTGCGCTCCATTTTTTGAGTATAGCTGTGCTGCTTGCCGTCGATGCGACGGCTTTGGCCAGCCCCATGCAGCGCGGCGCATGGCGGGAGGAGTTGCGGGCAATGCATCAGCAGCAGCAGCAGTGGCCGCAGGATGGCCGGCAGCCGATCCGCGACGAGCGAGACCGCGCCGACCGCCCGGCCAGCCACCCGCAAAACGGCAATGCCGAGGAGCAGAAGAAGCACGGCCGGATGACGGCTGAGGAACGCCGGGCCCTGCGCCGGCAGATCAACGAAGCCGGTCGCGACCTTTATACGCCGCACCGGTAGCCCAAGTATTTTTTCCCTTCCCGTTACCAGCGCGAGTAATGGTCTTCGGTCACGCCGACCAGCCGGTCGATGCGGCGCGGCTGCGCCTCGGCCGACGGCCTGATCCAGCCCTCGAAGACGCCGATCGGCTGCACATAGCGGCTGGCGGCAACCAGAAGATTCTTGTCCTCGCGGCGCATTCCTTCTGGACGGAAGACCAGGTCGAGCAAGCCATCTTCCGTATGGATGCGCCACGGCGCCATGGGATTGAGCGCATCGTGGACGAAGCGCGCCGCCCCGAGCGGAATCAATTCGCCGTCCAGCCAGAGGGCGTTTTCGTTGCCGCCGAAGTATCCGGCCTGCAGATTGAAGCCATGGTCGGGACCGTGCGCGGACGCCCAGCGCCACGACGTCTCGCGCGCCAGCAAGCCGTTCGAATAATCGAGGCTCGCGGTGCCGCCTTCCAACTGGTAACGATTGCCGTCGCAGCGGACTTCGCCGGTCAGTCCGAGCGCCGGCGACTTCTGCGTGGCGTGCACCGAACCGCCTTCCACCGCGCCGACAGCGAGGAGAAACGGCGCGGCGTGGCGGCTATCGATCTGCGCATCGATCTCGAATCTGCCGCAACGAAGCTGCAGCCGGAACTCTCCAGGACGTTCTCCGGAGAGGAAATCGATGCGATTGGAAAGGTAACGAAACGAGCTGGACTCGCCGGGCCGGTTGGCCAGGCGGGCTGTCAAGCCCGGAACGCCGTCTTGCCTGTAACTTCCGATCTCGCGGCGCAGCTTCCGGTCGAACGCATAGGCAAAGGCGGTATTGGTCCAGCCGATATCGACGATGGCGATGCCGCAAAACAGATCTTCCGTCGCCAACGCGACGTATTGCCATCGCTTGTGATGAAAGCGTCTCCACCAGCGAGACCGCGCATGGGGGCGGGCGAGCTTGCTCCAATCGATGCCGTCGACGAGGCCGGCATAACGGCCGAATGCGATCTCGCCGCCGGCGGCGGGCAGGTGAATGGGCGCTGGCGGCAGGCAGTCGCGGGAAGCGTGTCGTAGCGGCATGGTTCGACCCCAGATCCGGAAACCGGTGATTCTAGCCGCCATGCAGTCCTGTTTGATTTGATCGGACGCGCCAAACCTGCGATTAGAGCGCGTATTCGAAAACCGCAGGTCCGGACGGAAAGAAGACCAGGGCTACGCGATGCGGCGCTGTCATGCCGCCGCATGGTGCATCGCAGCACCCTCCGCCAGGGGAGGTTGGGCGCGCAACAGGTGGCTGCGATGGATTTCCTCGTTGTGCGAAATGAATTGAGAGGCAAGCTGAAACCAGCCGTCATGCGAAATCACGCGTTGGGCGACTGGGAATAATTCCTTTTCTTCGCGTTCGAGCCGTTCCAGCAGATTCTCGCAATAGCATTCCATTGCGCCGCATAACTCCTTGATCTCCCGGTAGTCGTTGCGTTCGTCGAGACATTGAATGCGTTCGCAGACTTGCTCGAGAATCTGTGCGCTCGATTCGCTCAATGCGTCCAGCTCCGCCAGCAAGGCGTCCGCCTCCCGCGTCGCTTCCCGCACGGCCGGAATGACATAGAGTTCGACGTTGCGCCTATGATGGGATGCATCGAACCGGATCAGGCGATGCAACGCCGTTTCGAAGCATTGCAGATTCGTGCACCGGCTTTCGCAGATGCAGTGCTGGAATTGGTCGCGGATGTCGGTCAATTGCTTGCGCGCCTTCTTTTGTTCGACCAGGAGCGTCACGACAGAATAGGTATAGGTCAACATCCAAGCACCTTGACTGGCCAAATTGTTGAATGCGCGACGGTTTGTCACGCAAGGAAACAGCTCAAAAGGGGGAATCCGTACCTGACCGAATTCAAAGTCTAGTCTAGTTGCGGCAAATTACAAGCAAGTGACCGCGGCAGGCATGTTGCGGTGCGGTGGCCGCGGCGGGATCCAAAACATGCGCTTTTCGGGAAAACGATGTTGCCATGTGGCACTGCTGCAGGATTGTTAATTTTTCGCTCTACGCATATGCTTTTCTCCTATTCGCGCGTCGCTACGCTATGATTCGCCGGAGCGATCGCGCCGCCATCTCAACTTTCATTTCCCCGAGCCTGATGCAGATTTCGAAACGTGTCATCCAGTTAGCCAAGGAACGAGCGCTATTCGGATTTTCGATGCTGGCGCAGAACATGGTGACCGATACCCGGAATAACTTGGAGCGGCCGCAGGCGCTGAAAGCGGCGATCGACCCCAAGATACTGTCGGACGCTTCCCATTTCGTGCTGCGCGACGGCCGCGCTTTCGTCGATCGTCTGCTGACCTTTTACGGCGATTACCTGGAACGTGCGATGCAGACGATGTATACGGATCTGCGCACCGGGCTGCACAACATGTCGGCCGACCGGCTGTCGCTGATCGACGATGACACCATCAATCGCCAGATCGAAGTGGACCGGCTGGTCTTGCGCATGCGGGACGCGGATCACGAAAACCTGGGCCGGCTCAATATCATCATCGCCCAATTGCACGGCGACCACGACGTGCGCGAGCGCGAAAACCCGTTCCGTCCCTACTTGCTGGCGCGTTCTCTTCATGAAGTCCTGGCCAACATGGTCAAGAATGAAGCGGTCGCCAAGGCGCTGTTCGAGGCCTTCTCCAACGTGCTGGTCGCCCGCCTGCCGGACTTCTATACCGGGATACGGGAAGTATTCGAATCGAACGGCGTCCGTTCCCGTTTGCTGGCGCGCCCGGCGAATCTCACGCGGCGCCAGCGCGAGCTCCTGGCGCAGCGCGACGCCAACGCGGGATTCAGCATCGCCCCGGTTGCCGAGGAGCCCGTCGAGATCAGCATTCAACAGTCGCTCGAAGCCGAGACGCGCATCAAGAGCGGATTGCAGCGGATGTTCCAGACGCAGATGAGCGAGACGAACAGGGCATTCCGGCCGGGCGGGGAGGCGCCCGCCGCGCCGGAAAGCACGGAAGGCCGGGCGCTCGCGTTCCAGGATTTCGTGTGGCAGATGTTCAACCAGAAGCGGCCAGCGCCTCTGCCGCGCGGCACGGGCAACACCTCGGCGAACCAGGCGCAAGACAAGGAACCGGCGCCGTCGCCGTTCAATGCGCTTTCGCCCGCGCTGGCGTTGCAACTGAACCGGATGCAAAAGGAGTCCCTGCATGCGGCCGCGGCGGGCGAGCGCCACCGGCCGGCCGGATTGCGCGAGCGGATCGACCATGAAAAGTTGACCGCGGCCGAGCGCATCACCGTCGATGTCGTCGGGCTGCTGTTCGAATACATCCTGCAGGACGAGCATATCCCGGCCAAGCTGCGCGGCGAGATCGGCCGCCTGCAGGCGCCGTTCCTGAAGGCCGCGATGCTGACGCCGGAGCTGCTGCGGCAGCCGGCGCATCCGGCACGCCTGCTGCTCAACCGTCTCGGCTCCATCGCTTCGGCGGTCGATCTGAGCTTGGCGTTCGATCAGCGGATCGCCGCCGAAATCGCGGCGACCGTCGACCGCATCCTCGAAAGATTCGAGGACGATATGGCGGTGTTCACGGCCTGCCTCGAGGAGTTCGAAGAGTTCCTGCGGCGGCAATACCGCAAATCCGATGCGGCGACCGCAAGCCGCATCGACGCGATCGAGGAAGCGGAACGGACCAGCGTCATGCGCTTCAGCGTGACGAACACGCTGCGCGATCTATTGCCCGCCCTCGAGATCGATCGCCGTGTCAGCGACGTCATCATGCATACCTGGGTTCGCGTATTGGCGACGTTCCTGGCGCGTGCGCCCGAGGACAATACGCTGATCAACCAGTATCGCGGCGTGCTGCCGGAACTGGCCTGGAGCGTCCAGCCGAAATATTCGAGCCAGGACCGCAATGCGTTGATGAAGCTGTTGCCCGATCTCGTCAAGCGCGTGAAAAAAGGATTGGAACTGGCGCGCGTATCCGAGGAGGAAAGCAAGAAAGCGCTCGACCAGTTGGCCGATGTCCATATGCAGATTCTGCGCGCGACGCCGCGTCCGGCGGCCAACAAGGGCATGACGCTCGAAGAGCTGTACCAGCATTTTTCGCTGCTGCAGATTTGCGAAGGCAGCTATCTGTGGGCCGAAAACGAGCCTCTTACCGTGCAAGGCGACACCGTGCAGGCGGCGCTTGCCAGCCGCGACGTGGCGGCCGAACTGCATATCCAGACCGAGGCGATTCCGGCGCTGGCGACCGATGAGGATTGGATGGCGCAGATGCGCCTGGGCATCGGCGCCGAGGTGCAGGTCGGCGAGACCGTCGAGCTGGCGCGGCTGGCGTGGGTCAGCGAACAGCGTTCGCTGTTCATGTTCGCCGTGGAACGCAGCGGGCAAACGCTCGTCTATTCGTCGATTTCCCTGTTGAAAGCTTTGCGCGACGGCATCTTTCGGCCCTACGAATACGCGCCGTTGTTCGATAGGGCGGTGGAATCGCTGATGGAGGGAGCCGAATCGTTGCAAGCTGCCGCGTAGCAAGGGAAATTCGCAGGTCGAATACAGTCGGTCAATTGCGGGTGCGGAAAACGTTAAAGAAGAGGAAACTTTCGCCCGTCGTATGAGTCGGTATTAGCGGTCCATCGACAAATACGGCTCATGCAGTTTCGCTCCTTTCGCCTTTCCGCGCGGTTCGTGTTGCCGCTCGCCATCGTGCTCGGCCTGTTTGCCTACGCGATCGTTCCGCTCGTCGACAACCTGACCTTGCGCTGGTTCGTCAAGGATCTGGATACGCGCTCGCAATTGTTGGCCAGCGCCTTGCACGAGCCGCTTCTCGAATACGTCCCCCTGCGCGACCGCAGGAAAATCAACCAGCTGTTCGAGCGTTCCCTGCAGGACGAGCGCTTGTACGCACTGGCGTTTTGTGATCCTTCCGGGGCGCTGGCGTACAAGACGGTGACCTATCCCGAGTCGCTCGGCTGCCGGTTGCCGCAATCGAGGGATGGGCGTCCGCAGTCACTCGTGCAATTGCCCCAGGGTTCCTTGCATGTCGTCGAAAGTCCGTTGGATTCGGATACCCATCACCTCGGCAGGCTGGTGCTGGTGCACGACATGAGTTTCATCGAACGCCGAAGCGCCGATACCCGCAAGTATGTGATCTCGATGTTCGCCGTGCTGGCGATCGTGATCTCCTTGATCACGGTCTTCGTCGCCCATTTGAGCTGGCGCGGCTGGATCACGGCGGTCAAGGATATCTTGCGCGGCGATCTGCGGCCCAGGACGCACGCGGTGACGCCTCCGGAAATCCGTCCGCTGGTCGGCGATCTCAAGGCCATGCTGCACGAGTTGAACATCGAGCGCCGCATCCAGAACGACTCGCCGCAAATGTGGACCCCTGACAAGCTGCGTTCCCTGCTGCATGAGCAGCTGGCAGGCGACGAGGTCATCGTGGTGTCCAACCGGGAGCCGTATATTCATGCCCGAACGCCGCACGGCGTCGAAGTGAAGCGCCCGGCCAGCGGCCTGGTGACGGCGGTGGAGCCGGTCATGCGCGCCTGTTCCGGCACCTGGATCGCGCACGGCAGCGGGTCGGCCGATCGGGAGAGCGTCGATCGCAACGACCGGGTGCCGGTGCCCCCCGGCCGGCCGAGCTATACCTTGCGCCGCGTCTGGCTCTCGAAGGAAGAAGAGCAGGGCTATTACTACGGCTTCGCCAACGAAGGACTGTGGCCGCTTTGCCATATCGCCCATGTGCGCCCGGTGTTCCGTACCACCGACTGGGAACAATACGTGGCCGTCAACCAGCGCTTCGCCGACGCGGTCGTGAAAGAAGCGCGCACCGACGATCCCGTCGTGCTGGTGCAGGACTACCATTTCGCGCTCCTGCCCCGCATGGTCAACGAGGTGCTGCCGCGCGCCACCATCATCACGTTCTGGCATATTCCCTGGCCGAATCCGGAGTCCTTCGGCATCTGCCCATGGCGCGAGGAAATCCTCGAAGGCTTGCTCGGCAGCACGATACTCGGCTTCCACACCGCTTTCCATTGCAAGAACTTCATCGAAACGGTCGACCGTTATCTCGAAACCCGCATCGAACATGAGGCGTCGACGATTTCCTACGGCGGCAAACTGACCCAAGTCGAGTATTACCCGATCTCGATCGCCTGGCCCGAAAACGACGAGATCGATGCGCCGAGCGTGGCGGAATGCCGAACCGAAATACGGAATGCCCTCGGCATGCCGCAAGAACATTTGCTGATCGTCGGCGTCGACCGGCTCGATTACACCAAGGGCATCGTCGAACGC
>Ga0196972_1000159_pt1 | contig 53843 bp, 42 predicted proteins | sample S1v_2013CmetaG_FD_148618 | JGI IMG/M metagenome (GOLD analysis project Ga0196972, IMG submission 148618) | Soil microbial communities from Anza Borrego desert, Southern California, United States - S1+v_20-13C | ecosystem: Environmental > Terrestrial > Soil > Desert | place: USA: California...
AGGCCGTTGCCCTCGCCGACCGTGCCCTGCACGCGGTAGAAGCGCTCCAGCACCCGCCCGCGCTCGGGTTCGGGCACGCCGGGGCCGTCGTCCTCCACCTCCAGGAAGGCATGGCCGGCGCGCACGCCGCAGCGCAGCGTCACCGTGCCCCCCTCGGGCGTGTACTTGATGGCGTTGTCGACCAGGTTGGACAGCAGCTCGCGCAGCAGCCAGTCGTGGCCCATCACCTGTACCGGCGCGGCCTCCAGGCCCAGGTCGAGGCGGCGCTCGCTGGCGGCATCCAGGTGCGCGCCCAGGATGTCCTCGCACAGCGCCTTGAGGTCGACGCGGTGCATGGGCTGGGCCAGCATAGCGCGGGCGTCGGCCCGCGACAGGGCCAGCAGCTGGTTGGCCAGCTGGGACGTGCGACGGGTCGCGCCCCGCAGCTTGTTCACCTGCTCCGCGGGCAGCTCGATCCGCCCCTCCGGCCCGGCGTGGCCGGCCGCCTGGGCCCAGGCCTCCACCTGCGCCTGCAGGCCCGCCAGGGGCGTGCGCAACTGGTGCGCGGCATCGGCGATGAAGCGGCGCTGGCTCTCGGCCTGGGCGTTCACCATCCCGAACAGGCGGTTGAGCGACTGCACCAGCGGACGCACCTCCTCGGGCGTGCCGCCCTCGTCGAGGGCGCTCAGGTCGCGCGGCGAGCGCCGCTCCACCGCCTCCTTCAGCGCCAGCAGGGGCCCCAGCGCCCGCTCCACGGCCCAACCCACCGCGATCGCCGCAGCCGCGATCAGCACGAGGTTGGGCAGCAGCACCTTCAGCAGGATGGAACGCGCCCACTGCTGGCGCGGGTCGGAGCCGTCCGCGATGGACACCGCCACGTCGCCAACCACCGTCTGCTGGCGCTGGCGCGCGATGCGCCAGGTGATGCCGCCGTGCTCCTCGCTGTGGAATTCGATCTGCGTGTCCGGCGGCGGCAGCGCCGCCAGCCAATCGTCGCCGACCAGCAGCTTGCCGTCGAGATCGGTGATCGCGAAGGTGGCGGGGCCGGGCCGCTCGCGCAGGAACTCCTGCACGCTGGGGGCCATCATCAGCACCAGGGCTTCGTCGGCACCGCTGCCCTGCCCGATCACCGAGTCGGCCAGCAGCGGCACCAGCGCCTGCAGCCGGCGGTCCTGCTGGAGCGCAACGTTGTCGGCCGAGCCGTACGCGAACCAGGCGTTGCCCAGCGCCAGCAGCACCAGCGGCACCAGCAGCATCACCATCAGGCGCCGCCGCAGGCCGGAGAGCATGCGCTCGCCCGGCGCACGTCGTGCCGGCGCGGGGGCGAGCAAGGGCATCACGGCGCGGGCGGTTCGTGCAGTTCCAGCCGGTAGCCGAAGCCGCGGATGGAGCGCAGCGCGACCCCGTGCGGCTCCAGCTTGCCGCGCAGCCGCGAGATGTAGACCTCCACCGCGTTCGGGGTGATCTCCTTGTCCCACCCGGTCAGCGCCTGCAGCAGCTTTTCCTTGCTGGCCGGCTTGGGCGCGTGCATCAGCAGGTACTCCAGCACGGTCCACTCGCGCGGGCCCAGCTCGATGGTCGCGCGCTGGCCGTCCCGGACCGCGCTGGCGCGGCGATTGGCGGTGTCGAGTTCCACCGGCCCGAAGCTGAGCACGGCGCTGGTGGCCGCCTGCGAGCGCCGCAGCAGCGCGCGCAGGCGCGCCAGCATCTCGGGCAGCTCGAACGGCTTGATCATGTAGTCGTCGGCGCCCAGGTCCAGCCCCTGCACCCGGTCCTGCAGCGCGTCGCGCGCGGTCAGGATCAGCACCGGCACCTTGCGGCTGGCCATCCCCGGCTTGCGCAGCCGGCGCGTCAGTTCCAGCCCGTCCATGCCGGGCAGGCCGATGTCGATGACCGCGACGTCGAACACCTCGGCGCGCAGCACCTCCTCGGCGCGCTCGCCGCTGCCGACCCAGTCGACGGCATAGCCGGCGTCCGACAGCCCCAGCTTGATGCCGCTGGCGACCATCACATCGTCTTCGACCAGGAGCAGGCGCACCGCAGCCTCAGTGGTCGCGCCCGGGTTGCATGGGATCCCGCCCAGCGGCCACGGTGGATCCGGCGTGGCCGGTCCAGAGGTGGCGCCCCTGCGCGGGGGAGGCACCGAAGGCGCTTCGGGGGGGACTCATCTGCTCCGGATCATGGTCCCGTAGGCCTGCTCGGTCAGGATCTCCAGCAGCATCGAGTGCGGCACCCGGCCGTCGATGATGTGGACCGAGTTCACGCCGTTGCGGGCGGCGTCCAGGGCGCCACTGATCTTGGGCAGCATGCCGCCGGACAGCGTGCCGTCGGCGAACAGGCCGTCGATCTCGGCCGCGCTCAGCTCGGTGAGCAGCTGCCCGTTCTTGTCCAGCACGCCGGGCGTGTTGGTCAGCAGCACCAGCTTCTCGGCCTTCAGCACGGTGGCCAGCTTGCCGGCGACCACGTCGGCGTTGATGTTGTAGCTCTCGTTCTCCTCGCCGAAGCCGATCGGGCTGATCACGGGGATGAACTGGTCGTCCTGCAGCGCCTTCACCACGGCCGGCTCGATCGCGATGATGTCGCCGACCTGGCCGACGTCGTGCTCCTTGCTCGGGTCCTGGTTGTCGACCATCTTCAGCTTGCGGGCGCGGATCATGCCGCCGTCGCGGCCGGTCAGGCCCACCGCCTTGCCACCCGCCTGGTTGATCAGGCCGACGATGTCCTGCTGCACCTCGCCCGCCAGCACCCACTCGACCACCTCCATGGTCTCGGCGTCGGTCACGCGCATGCCCTGGATGAATTCGCCCTTCTTGCCCAGGCGCTTGAGGGCCTGCTCGATCTGCGGCCCGCCGCCGTGCACCACGACCGGGTTCATGCCCACCAGCTTGAGCAGCACCACGTCCTCGGCGAAATCGGCCTGCAGCTCCGGGTCCGTCATCGCGTTGCCGCCGTACTTGATCACCATGGTCTTGCCATGGAACTTGCGGATGTAGGGCAGCGCCTGGGCCAGGATCTCGGCCTTGTCGCGCGGGGTGATCGAGGAGAGGTCGGTCATGCCGAAATTGTAGGGTCGGCACCCGGGCGCACACCCGGTCGGCTACAGCCCCGCGTGCACCGTGGGATAGCGCAGCCGCAGCCGCAGTTCGCGCTTGAGGCGGCGGTTGTCCAGCCGGCGCGATTCGCCAATGAAGCTCAGGAGCACCGGCCCCAGCTGCGACTGCGCCTCGGCCCGCGGGATCCGGGGCGGGCGCGGCAGGCCGTAGCGGTCGGCCGCGAGGTCGAACCAGTCGCCCATCCTCAGCTCGGTGTCGTCGGCCACGTTCAGCACGCGCTGCGGCCGGCCGCGCCAGAGGGCCGCGGCGACGGCGCGCGCCAGGTCGTCCGCGTGGATGTGGCTGGTGTAGACGTCGTCCTCGGCGCGCAGCACGGGCGTGCCCCTGAGCAGGCGTTCGCGCGGCGTGCCGCCCTCGCGGTCGGCGGCGTAGATGCCGGGCACGCGCAGGATGGTGGCGCGCACGCCCGCGGCGCGGCCGGCGTGCCGCACCGCGGCTTCCGCATCGGCGCGGCGTTGTGCACGGGCGGTGCGGGGCGCGATGCGCCGCACTTCATCGACCTTGTCGCCGCCGCAGTCGCCATAGACGCCGGTGGTCGATGCATAGACCAGCGCGGACGCCGGGGTGCGCAGGCGCAGGGCGCGCAGCAGCGCCGAGGTGCGCGGATCGCGCCAGGCCGGTTCGCGGTCGGACGGCGGCGGCGCCAGGTGGACCACGCGCGTGGCCAGGCCGGCCAGTCGTGCCAGCGTGTGCGGGCGGTCCAGGTCGCCGGCCAGCGGCACCAGGCCGGCGGCGCGCAGCGCCCCCACGCGCTGCGGCGACGACGTCAGCGCCAGCAGCCGGACCCGGCCCCGCAGTTCGCGCGCTACGCGCAGGCCCACGTCGCCGCAGCCGACCACCAGGATGCGCTCGCGCCGGAAGCGCGCGGGAAGCGCGCCGAGGGGACTCTGGTTCGAGGGCAAAATACCGGCTTCGTCGAGTGAAAACCAGCTTCGAGGATACCCAAACATGACCAGCGCCGAGGCCGCAGCAGGCCCCTTCCAGGTGACCGTGCAGCCCAGCGGCCGGACCTTCAGCGCCAACGCCGACGAGGCCCTGCTCGCCGCCGCCATCCGGCAGGGCATCGGCATGCCCTACGGCTGCAAGGACGGCGCCTGCGGTTCGTGCAAGTGCCGCAAGCTTGAAGGCGAGGTGGTCCACCGCGCGCACCAGAGCAAGGCCCTGAGCGCCGAGGAGGAAGCGGCCGGCTACGTGCTGACCTGCAGCGCCTTCGCGCTGACCGACGTGGTGCTCGAGTCGCGCCAGGTCACCGACGAGAGTGCGTTCCCCGTCAAGAAGATGCCCTCGCGCGTGATCGCGCTGGAGAAGCGCTCGCACGACGTGATGATCGTGCGGCTGCAGCTGCCCGCCAATGACACGCTGCGCTACCACGCCGGGCAGTACGTCGAATTCATCCTGCGCGACGGCTCGCGCCGCAGCTACTCGATGGCGAACGCGCCGCACAACGGCCCGGGGGTGGAACTGCACATCCGCCACATGCCGGGCGGCAAGTTCACGGACCACGTGTTCAGCGCGATGAAGGAGAAGGAGATCCTGCGGGTGGAAGGCCCGTACGGCAGCTTCTTCCTGCGCGAGGATTCCGACAAGCCCATGATCCTGCTGGCCTCGGGCACCGGCTTCGCGCCGATCAAGGCCCTGATCGAGCACATGCAGCACAAGGGGATCTCGCGGCCGACCACGCTCTACTGGGGCGGGCGCCGCCCCGGGGACCTGTACCTGGACGACTGGGTGAAGGCGCGCTGCGCCGAGATGGGCCACCTGAAGTACGTCCCGGTGATCTCCAACGCCCTGCCCGAGGACAACTGGACCGGCCGGACCGGCTTCGTCCACAAGGCCGTGATGGAGGACTTCCCCGACCTCTCGGGCCACCAGGTCTATGCCTGCGGCGCGCCCATCGTGGTGGATTCCGCCCGCGCCGAGTACAGCGAGTTGGCCAGGCTGCCGCCGGAGGAGTTCTACGCCGACGCCTTCACCACCGAGGCCGACAAGCACAAGGACGCCGGCACCTGAGTCCGGCGCCGCTGGGCGCTAGGCCCCCAGGTCCATCATCCCGGTCGGGGTCGGCTCCGACGCGCCCTGGCTTCCCGCCGAGAGCGTCTCGTGGATGCGGTGTGCCACGTACCAGCTGGCGCGCATGCGCGCTTCCCGCGTGTGCGAGCCCAGGCGCGGGGTCAGGAAGAGGTTGCTGCAGTCGTGCAGCGGCGACCCGCGCGAGGCGAAGCCGGACTCGGCGCCGTCCAGCAGCGCGGCTTCGATGCGGCCGTCGTTCAGCGCCCGCGCGAAGGCATCCACGTCGAACAGCTGCGAGCGACTGATGCCCACCCAAAGCTGGCCGGGCCGGCAGTGGGCCAGCAGCTTGTCGTTGATGAAGCCCCGGTAGCGCGAGGCGTACATCACCTGCACCGTCACCGCGTCGGCGTTGGACAGCAGCTCGTGCACGCCGACCGGCTGGATCTTCAGGCGCTCCCAGATCGGCGCGCTGTGGTGCACGGCGGGGTCGTAGCCGATCAGGCGGGCCCCCAGCGAGGTCAGCATGAGCGCGAGGGTGTGGGCCGTGGGCTCCAGGCCCAGGATGCCGACCACGCTGCCATTGAGCTCGCGGCCGAGCCGGACCTCGGCGTGGCGGTCGCCGTTCAGAGCCGCGCCGATGCCGCGCCGGTACAGCATCAACAGGCTGGCGAGCAGGTACTCGGCGTTGGACCGGACGTTGGCGGTGCTGGCCTGGATGACGCGCACCTTGCGCGCCCGGCACGCTTCCAGGTCGGTGTTGTCGGTGCCCACGTGCATGCGCGCCACGGCCTTGAGCATGGGGGCGAAATCGAGGAACTCCTGGGTGACGACCACCTTGCGGGGCAGCACCAGCGCGCGCGACTTGTACACCGCCTTGCGCAGCGCGCTGGGGTCGCTGGCGAGGTCACCGCGCACCTCGACGCTGTGGCGCTCCTGCAGCCAGTTCAGCGCCTCGGGCACGAGACGTTCGACCAGTAAGATGTCCAAGGTGGGTTGGGTCCTTGTCCGACATGGATTTCAGCCAGTTGCAACGGCTGAGAACGTCGGAGTGTGAAAAACTGCGCGGACTTTATCCAAGATCAGCGCACAACGCTATGAAAAACGTCACAAAGGTCAACAAAGCAGTCTTCCCGGTCGCCGGCCTCGGCACCCGCTTCCTCCCGGCCACCAAGGCCATGCCCAAGGAGATGCTGCCCATCGTCGACAAGCCGCTCATCCAGTACGCGGTCGAGGAAGCCTACGAGGCCGGCATCCGCCACATGGTGTTCGTCACCGGCCGCAGCAAGCGCGCGATCGAGGACCACTTCGATGTTTCGCCCGAGCTGGAGATGGAGCTGGAGGCCAGCGGCAAGAAGGAGGTGCTGGAACTGGTGCGCTCCATCGCGCCGGCCGACATGGCCTGCTCCTTCGTGCGGCAGCCCCGCGCGCTGGGCCTCGGGCATGCCGTCCTGTGCGCCGCGCCGATCGTGGGCAACGACCCCTTCGCGGTGCTGCTCCCGGACGACCTCATGAGCGGCCCCGAGGGCGGCCCCTCGGTGCTGGCGCAGATGGTGCAGCAGTTCGAGCGCACGCCCACCTGCATCCTCGCCGTGCAGGAGGTCCCGCGCGAGCACGTCAAGCGCTACGGCATCGTTGCCGGCGATGCGGTGGGCGAGCGCCTGACGCGGGTGCGGCAGATGGTGGAAAAGCCGGACCCGGAATCGGCCCCGTCACGCATGGGCGTGGCCGGCCGCTACGTGCTGACCGCCAGCGTGTTCGACATGATCCGCACCAACCCGCGCGGCGCCGGCGGCGAGATCCAGCTCACCGACGGCATCGCGCGGCTGATGGAGGGCGAAGGCGTGCACGCCTGGCTGTACGAGGGCAAGCGCTACGACTGCGGCAGCAAGGACGGCTTCCTGCAGGCCACCGTCGATTTCGCGCTGAAGAACCCCGAGCTCGGCCCGGGCCTGCGGGAGCACCTCAGGCGGCTGGCCGTCTAGGCACCCCTGGGGCGGCGCCGTTCAGCGCCGCTTCAGGACGTGGATGAACTCCTCGCCCTGCTGCTGCTGCTCGACCAGTTCGTTGCCGGTCTGGCGGGCAAAGGCCTGGAAGTCTCGCAGCGAGCCCGGGTCGGTGGCCACCACCTTGAGCAACTGGCCCGACAGCATGTCCGTCAGCGCCTTCTTGGCGCGCAGGATGGGCAACGGGCAGTTCAGGCCGCGCGTGTCGATTTCCTTGTCGATGTTCATCGTGCGCCCTTGCGGATGATCCACCGGCCATTCTAGGCGCGACCGCAGGCGCTCACCGGAGGCGGCTTCGGCCGTTTGCTATCGTCGGGGTCTTCCCCTCGCTTCCATCATGATCATCGTCACCGGCGGCTGCGGCTTCATCGGATCCGCCTTCATCCTCGACTGGCTGGCCCAGGACCGGGAGCCCGTCCTGAACCTGGACCTGCTCACCTACGCCGGCCACCCGGGCAACCTGCGGACGGTGGAGTCGCATCCCGGCTACCGGTTCGTGCGCGGCGACATAGCCGACAGCGCGCTCGTCGGCGACCTGCTGCGCGAACACCGGCCGCGCGCCATCGTGCACTTCGCCGCCGAGAGCCACGTGGACCGCTCCATCGCCGGGCCGGACGCCTTCATCCAGACCAACGTGGTCGGCACCGCCCGGCTGCTGCAGGCGGCGCACGGGTACTGGAGCCGGCTGCCGGCACCGGAGGCGTCGGCCTTCCGCTTCCTCAACGTCTCCACCGACGAGGTGTTCGGCTCGCTGGGCCCGTCCGAGCCGGCCTTCAGCGAGACCCACCCCTACCAGCCCAACAGCCCGTATTCGGCGTCCAAGGCCTCGGCCGACCATTTCGCGCGCGCCTGGTGCCACACCTTCGGCCTGCCGGTGATCACCACCAACTGCTCCAACAACTACGGCCCGCGCCAGTTCCCGGAGAAGCTGATCCCGCTGATGATCCACAACGCCCTGGCCGGCCAGCCGCTGCCCGTGTACGGCGACGGGCGCCAGGTGCGTGACTGGCTGCACGTGGGCGACCACTGCTCGGCGCTGCGCGCGGTGCTGGAGCGCGGCCGGCCCGGCGAGACCTACAACATAGGCGGTCGCTCCGAGCGCACCAACCTGGAGGTCGTCCACACCATCTGCCGCGTGATCGACGAAGCGCGCCCCGGCCGCTCGCACGCGGCGCTGGTCCGGCACGTGCAGGACCGGCTCGGCCACGACCGCCGCTACGCCATCGACGACAGCAAGATCGCCGCCGAGCTGGGCTGGAAGCCCGCGGTGACCTTCGAGCAGGGCATCCGCGACACGGTGCAGTGGTACCTGGCCAACGGCGACTGGGTGGCCTCGGTCACCAGCGGCGCCTACCGGCGCTGGGTCGAGCAGCAGTACCCGGCCCTGCACTCCGCCGCATGAAGATCCTGCTGTTCGGTGCCCGGGGGCAGGTCGGCTGGCAGTTGCAGCGCAGCCTGTCGGTGCTGGGCGAGGTCGTCGCGCTGGACCGCCGCAGCGCGGCCCTGTGCGGCGACCTGAGCGACATCGAAGGCGTCGCGGCCACCGTGGCCGCCGTGGCACCCGATGTGGTGGTCAATGCGGCCGCCTACACCGCCGTGGACCGCGCCGAGGACGAGCCCGAGCTGGCGTTCGCCATCAATGCGCAGGCCTGCGAGGCCATCGCCCGCGCCGCTGCCCGCTGCGGCGCCTGGGTGGTCCACTACTCCAGCGACTACGTCTACGACGGCAGCGGCGAACGGCCCTGGCGCGAATCCGATCCCACCGGCCCACTGGGCGCCTACGGCCGCAGCAAGCTGGCCGGCGACGAGGCGGTCGCGCGCGAGAACCCGCGCCACCTGGTCCTGCGCACCAGCTGGGTGTTCGACAGCTGGGGCCGGAACTTCGCCAGGAGCATCCTCGAGGCCGCGGCCACCCGGGACGAACTCACCATCGTGGCCGACCAGTGGGGCGCCCCGACGCGCGCCGCGCTGATTGCCGACGTGACTGCGCACGTCCTGCGCTCGCTGCGCCAGCGCGGCGAGGATCCCTCGCTGGCCGGCGTCTATCACCTGGCCGCCGCCGGCTTCACCACCTGGCACGGCTATGCCCTGCTGCTGCTGCAGGAAGCGCAGCGCGTGGGCCTGCCCCTGCGCGCCACGCCGGACCGGGTGCGGCCGATCCCGTCCCGTGACTACCCGGTGCGAGCGGCGCGGCCGGCCAACTCGCGGCTGGACACCACCCGGCTGCGCGAGACCTTCGGCCTGTCGCTGCCGCCCTGGCAGGATGGCGTGCGCGCCGTCATCGCCGAACTCGCGCACCATCGCGCCTCCTGACCCATGCCCACCCACAAGCCCGCCCGCAAGGGCATCGTCCTGGCCGGCGGCGCCGGCACCCGGCTGCACCCGGCCACGCTGGCGATCTCCAAGCAGCTGCTGCCGGTCTTCGACAAGCCCATGGTCTATTACCCGCTGTCCACGCTGATGCTGGCCGGCATCCGCGAGGTGCTGCTGGTCAGCACCCCGCAGGACACGCCGCGCTTCCAGCAGTTGCTGGGCGACGGCAGCCAGTGGGGCATGCGGATCGCCTACGCCGTGCAGCCGCGCCCCGAGGGGCTGGCGCAGGCCTTCCTGATCGGGCGCGAATTCCTGGCCGGCGCACCCAGCGCCCTGGTGCTGGGCGACAACATCTTCTACGGCCATGACCTGGTCAAGCTGCTGCAGCAGGCCAACGACACGGTCGAGGGCGCCACCGTGTTCGCGTACCACGTGCGCGACCCGCAGCGCTATGGCGTGGTCGCCTTCGACGAGCAGGGCAATGCCACCTCGATCGAGGAGAAGCCAGCGCAGCCGCGCAGCAACTGCGCGGTGACCGGCCTGTACTTCTACGATGCCGAGGTGTGCGACGTCGCCGCGCAAGTGCGCCCGTCGGCGCGCGGCGAGCTGGAGATCACCAGCGTCAACCAGCACTACCTGGAGCGCGGGCGCCTGCGCGTGCAGACCATGGGCCGGGGATTCGCCTGGCTGGATACCGGCACCCACGAAAGCCTGCTGGAGGCCACGCAGTTCATCCACACGCTGGAGCAGCGCCAGGGCCTGAAGGTGGCCTGCCCCGAGGAGATCGCTTGGCGCAACGGCTGGATCGACGATGCGGCGCTGAGCGCGCTGGCGCAGCCGCTGGGCAAGAGCAGCTATGGCGCGTACCTGCTCGCGCTGCTGAGGGGGTGAGCACGATGCAGGTCACGCCCACCCGGCTGCCCGAAGTGCTGCTGATCGAGCCGCGCGTGTTCGGCGACGCCCGCGGCTTCTTCATGGAAAGCTGGAACCAGCGCGCCTTCGACCAGGCCGTGGGCGGCGCCGTCACCTTCGTCCAGGACAACCATTCGCGCAGCGCGCGCGGCGTGCTGCGGGGCATCCACTACCAGCTGGCGCATCCGCAGGGCAAGCTGGTGCGCGTGGCCAGCGGCCGGGTGTTCGACGTGGCCGTGGACCTGCGGCGCGATTCGCCGCGCTGCGGCCAGTGGGTGGGCGTGGAGCTCAGCGCCGACAACCACCGGCAGCTGTGGATCCCGCCGGGCTTCGGCCACGGCTTCCTGGTCCTGTCGGAGCAGGCGGACTTCCTCTACAAGGCCAGCGACTATTACGTGCCCGAGGACGAACGGGCACTGGCGTGGAACGATGCCCACGTGGGCATCGAATGGCCGCTGTCGGCGATCGGCGACGCACCGGTGCTGTCGGCGCGCGACCAGGCTGCGCCCGGCTGGGACCAAGCGCCGCTGTACTCCCGCTGATGGTGCGCGCCTACTCGGCGCGCCGCTGCCACTCGATGAACTGCGGCTCGTGGCCGCGGCCGCGCAGCCAGTCGGCCAGCGCGTAGCCGGTTCCGGCCGGCCAGCACTTGACTTCGTCGCAGGCGTACAGCCGGTAGTCCGCCAGCTCCGGCGACAGCCGCACCACGCCCTGCGCCTGCACGTGGAAGGCGATGATCACCTGGTTCATGCGCTGGAAGTCGTAGACGCCGATCAGCTCCACGGCGGTGGCGTCGAGGTCGGTCTCTTCCTTCACCTCGCGGCGGATCCCCTCCTGCGGGGTCTCGCCGGCCTCCATGAAGCCGGTGATCAGCGCGTACATCCTGCCCGGCCACGCGGCATTGCGCGCCAGCAGGATGCGGCCTTCGTACTCGACCACGGCCGCCAGCACCGGGGTGGGATTGTTCCAGTGCGTCCAGCGGCAGGCCGGGCAGCGCAGGCGCTCCTTGGGCCCGCCGTCCTCGTCCTGCACGATGGGCTGCAGGGGCGTGGCGCATTGGGGGCAGAACCGGTAAGGCTCCATGGTCCCCCTCCTCAGGCCGGGAACACGCCCGTCGACAGGTAGCGGTCGCCGCGGTCGCAGACCACGAACACGATGGTGGCGTTCTCGACCTGCTGCGCGATCTGCTGCGCGACCCAGCAGGCGCCCGCCGCCGAGATGCCGCCGAAGATGCCCTCTTCGCGCGCCAGGCGCCGGCACATCTCCTCGGCCTCCTCCTGGCTGACCAGCACGGTCTCGTCCACGTGGGTGGGGTCGTAGATCTTCGGCATGTACTCCGGCGGCCACTTGCGGATGCCGGGGATGCGCGAGCCTTCGGCCGGCTGGGCGCCGATAACGCGCACCTTGGTATTCTTCTCCTTGAGGTAGCGCGACACCCCGGTGATGGTGCCGGTGGTGCCCATGGCACTGACGAAGTGAGTCACGCGACCACCGGTCTGCTCCCAGATCTCCGGGCCGGTGGCCTCGTAGTGGATGCGCGTGTTGTCGGGGTTGGCGAACTGGTCCAGCACCCGGCCCTTGCCCTCGCGCTGCATGTTCTCCGCCAGGTCGCGCGCGTACTCCATGCCGCCGCTCTTGGGCGTGAGCACCAGCTCGGCGCCGAAGGCCTTCATGGTCTGCGCCCGCTCGATCGACAGGTCCTCCGGCATGATCAGCACCATGCGATAGCCGCGGATCGCCGCGGCCATGGCGAGCGCGATGCCGGTGTTGCCCGAGGTGGCCTCGATCAGCGTGTCGCCGGGCCGGATCTCGCCGCGCTCCTCGGCCCGGCGGATCATGGACAGCGCGGGCCGGTCCTTCACCGAGCCGGCCGGGTTGTTGCCCTCGAGCTTGCCGAGCACGACGTTGCCGCGCTGGCGGTTGCCGGGTTCGCCTATGCGTTGCAGGGCGACCAGGGGCGTGTTTCCGATCGCGTCTTCGAGGGTGGGATAGCTGCGCGGGTCCATCGCCCCACTGTGCCATAATTTTTTTCCTCGCTCTTCAACGCTGCCGGAGTGGCGAAATCGGTAGACGCAGCAGACTCAAAATCTGCCGGTGGCAACACCGTGCCGGTTCGATTCCGGCCTCCGGCACCAACCTCTTAGCCCGACCGACACCGGTTCCCCGCCTCCTTGCCCGTCACGGTGTGTTCGAACCCTCCATGACCCGGGCCGCCACACACCGTGTTCAACGACAACCGCCTGAGCGACCCTGCTCCTGCCGAGGCGATGCAGGCTGTTTCGGCGCCGACGTATCGCGCCTTCGGCACGTTCCGCCTCGTGCTGGCCATGGTGGTGGTCCTGGGCCACGGCGCATGGCTGGCGCCGGACCACCTGCCGGCCAACGCCGTCATGCGGATCCACGCCGGTTCGACGGCGGTCCTCGCCTTCTTCGTCCTCTCCGGCTTCATCCTCGCCGAAGCGGCCAGCACCTTCTACCGGGGCCGCGCGATGGCCTTGATGAAGAACCGCGTCATCAAGATCGTCCCGCCGTTCCTGGGCGCGCTCGCCGTTTCGCTGGCGGTACACCGTGTGCTGGCCCATTTCGGCCTGCTGTCGGCGGGCATCGGATTCGAGGGCTACAAGCAGTTGCCCGACATGTGGAGCGCGCGCAACCTCCTGTACAACCCGGTGAGCGTGCTGCCGTTCCTGATGCCGGACCGCATGACGGACTACGTGGGCGAGATCTACCTGTTCGTGCGCTACGTGTGGGCGATCAACGCCGAGATGATGTTCTATCTCTTCATCGGGCTGTTCGTCCTGTTCAGGGGCTCCATCGGGCGGACGCGGCTGCCCACCCTCGCCGGGACCCTCGCGCTGGCCGTGCTGTACCTGTACGCGGCCTGGCACCAGAAGCCGTGGTTCTACGTCACCTACGCACCCTTCTTCGTGCTGGGCGTCAGCATCCACGCGGTCGCCAGGCACAAGGGCTGGCAGCTTCCCCTGGTGGCCAGCGCGGCCCTGTCGCTCGTGGGCGCCGCCCGCCTGATCGGCGGGGGCAACGTGCTGCGCGACCCCGGCCTGGTCACCTTGCCCGTGCTGCTGGGCATCCTGGTGTTCGCCATGTTCTGCGGCCTGGTCGTCGTGCTGAGCCGTGCGACGGTGCCGGCTTCCTTGCGACGGCTGGACCGCTCGCTCGGCGACCTCTCCTACGCCGTGTACCTGAACCACTACGTGGTGCTGGTGCTGTTCAGCGCGCTGGTCGGCGAAAGCCGCGGCGCGGCCTTGTGGATGGCGGCCTTGCTGGCGGCGCTGGTCCTGTCCGCCCTCATGCAGCTGGTCATCGAACGTCCGCTGGCGGGACTGCGGGCAAGGATCCGCGGCGCGGCCCTGGCCTAGATCGCCCGCGCTGCAAAAAAAACGCCCGGCGCGCGGCCGGGCGAAGAACCTCCATGGCTGGGACCGTAACCAAGGACCGATCCCGCGTTCAGGATGGTCGAACGGCCGAGCCAGTGCCGTCAGGCTGAGCCTCGTTTCATGGCTCGGCCGTTTCCGACCGGCGTGTAGGCGGAAACGCCGAGCCAGCGAGTCCCGCGCCGGATGAGCCGCTTGGGGCCGGCCTACGGTGGAGCGCCGGGAACCGGCGACAAACGGCAGGCAGCGCCTACTCCGCTGCGCTGCGCAGCGTTTCCACCACCGGCCTGCGCAGGACTTCGCGCAGCCCCCACCAGCCGGCCGCCAGCGCGAGCACGGCACCGGCCACGGCGCCGCCGGCCAGCACCAGCGGGGAGGCCGTCCACTGGAACTCGAACACGAAGCGCGCCAGTCCCCAGCCGACGACGGCAGCGACGGCGCTGGCCAGCAGCCCGGCCAGCAGGCCCACGCCCGCCAGTTCGGCCCGCTGCACCTGCCGCAGCAGGGCACCGCTGGCGCCCACCGCCCGCATGATGGCGAACTCGCGCGCGCGCTCCTCGCGGGTGGCGGTCACGGCGGCGAACAGCACCACCAGCCCGGCGGCCAGCGTGAAGCCGAACAAAAACTCGACCGCGCGCACCACCTTGTCGAGCACGGCCTGCACCTGGTCGATGGTGCTGGTCATGTCGACGTTGGTGATGTTGGGGAATTGGCGCACCAGCGCGCTGTCGAAGCCCTTGCGCTCGGGCGCGCGGAAGGCCGCCATGAAGGTGGCCGGCACGTCCGGCATGCGGCTGACCGGGAACATGACGAAGAAGTTGGCCCGCATCGAACCCCAGTCCACCTTGCGCAGCGAGGTGATGCGCGCCTCCACCGGCATGCCGCCGATGTCGAAGCGCAGGCGGTCGCCCAGCTCCAGCCCCAGCGTCCTGGCGATGCCCTGCTCCACGCTGACGGCATCGGCCTCCTCGGCCTGCCAGCGGCCGGCGACGATCTGGTTGTGCGGCGGCGCATCCGCCGCATGCGAGAGGTTGAATTCCCGGTCCACCAGTCGCCGGGCCCGGTCCTCGGTGTAGTCGTCGGGGCCGACGTCGCGGTCGTTCACCGCCACCAGGCGGCCGCGGATCATGGGGTACCAGTCGAAGCGCTGCACGCCCGCCTGCTGCAGCGCATGCAGGAAGTCGTCGCCCTGCTCGGGCATCACGTTGATGACGAAGCGGTTGGGCGCGTCCGGCGGCGTGGCCTGGCGCCAGCTGGCCACCAGGTCGGTGCGCAGCAGCACCAGCAGCACCAGTGCCAGCAGGCCGACCGCCAGCGAGCTCACCTGCACCACCGCATAGGCCGGCCGGGCCGACAGCTGCCGCGTCGCCAGCACCAGCCAGCGCGGCGCCGTGGCTTCGTTGACCGACAGCCGCAGCAGCTTCACCGCCACCCAGCTCAGCACCGCGAACAGCAGCACCGCGCCGGCAAAGCCGCCCACAGCGATGCCACCCAGCCACAGGTCGCTGCTGGCGGCCAGCAGCAAGGTGGCGAAGCCCAGCACGCCTATGCCCAGCACCGCCATAGAGGCCGGCTTGAGGCCGCCGACGTCGCGCCGGATCACGCGCAGCGGCGGCACCTGCGCCAGTTGCAGCACCGGCGGCAGCCCGAACGCGAACAGCAGGGTCAGGCCCATGCCCAGGCCGAAACCGACCGGCCACAGGCCGGCGCCGGGCAGCGAGGTCTCCACCAGCCCGGACAGCAGCAGCACGAACACGAAGTGCACCGCATAGCCAAGCGCCACGCCCAGCGCACTGGCCGCAAGCCCGACCAGCCCGAACTCCACCGCGTAGCCCAGGGCGATGGCGCGCTGCGGCTGCCCCAGCACGCGCAGCATGGCGCAGTCGTCCAGGTGGCGCGCCGCGAAGCCACGGGCCGCCAGGGCCACCGCCACGGCGCTGAGCAGCGCCGACAGCAGCGCGACCAGGTTCAGGAATTTCTCGGCTCGGTCCAGCGTCTGGCGCATCTCCGGCCGGCCGCCTTCCAGCGATTCCACCCGCACGCCGCGCACCTCGGGCTTCGCCGCCACCGCGGTCGCGAATTCGGAGAAGGACTTGACGGCGCGGTCCGGCCCGGCCACGGCAAAGCGCCAGCGGATGCGGCTGGCCGGCTGCACCAGCCGGGTGGCCGCGAGGTCGGCCTCGTTGATCATCACTCGCGGCGAGAAGGTGGAAAAGCCGGTGCCCCGGTCCGGCTCCAGCAGCAGCACGCGCGCGATGCGCAGGCTGGCATCGCCCAGCAGCAGGGTGTCGCCCGGGGCCAGCCCCAGCGCCTCCAGCAGCGAGCGATCGACCCAGGCCTCCCCTCGGGCCGGGATCGCCCGGGTGGGCGCGCCCGCCCCTTCCGCGCTGTCGCTGACGGTGAGCTGGCCGCGCAAGGGATAGCCGGGCTCGACGGCCTTGAGGGCCACCAGCCGCGCGGCGCCGCCCCGCTCGTCGGGCGCCCGCGCCATGGTCGGGAACACCACGCTGGTGGCCGCCTGCAGGCCGAGGGCGCGGGCGCGCTCGACGAAGGCGGGCGGCGTGGGGTTGTCGCTGGCGACGACGGCATCGCCGCCCAGCAGCTGGCGTGCATCGCGCGCCAGCCCGCCCTGGAGCCGGTCCGCGAAGAAACCGACGGCGGTGAGCGCCGCCACCGCCAGGGTGACCGCCACGATCAGCAGCCGCAGTTCGCCGGCTCGGAGGTCGCGCCACAGGGTGCGCCAGCCCAGGCGCCAGAAGGAGGTCTGCATGGCGCAGGACCTTAGCAAAGACGGGCCGGCGCCGCTGTCGCGTGGCCGGCGCCGCTAGGCAGCTGGACTCAGCCCCCGGGCCGGCATCGTGCGCGACTTGCTGCGCACGGATCCGCTCGAGGGCTCGGCCGGCTCCTCACCGTCCAGCCGCGCCAGCTCGCACCGGAAGGCCTCGATGACTTCCGAGACACCGGGCTCGGACATCATGCTGAAGTGCGAGCCGGCGATCTCCGTCAGGCGGATCTCGCCCGTCACATGCTCGTCCCAGCCCAGCCAGGGGCCGGCGTACAGGTACAGCGTCTCGGCCTGCGCCGCCTTGAACAGCACCACTTCGCCGTCGTAGGGCTGCACGCGGTACTGCGCCTGCGCGTCGGTGAAGTTGCGGAACAGGTGGAAGTCCACCAGCTCCGGCGGCAGCGGCTCGCCGCGCGCCAGCTGCTCCAGCGCGAGCTGGTAGGACCGCTGCATCACGCGCGCGCGCCGGCGCCGGCTGGGCCAGTCGAGCGCGAACGCCAGCGACCAGTGGCGCTTGAGCCAGAGCTTCTGCAGCAGCGGAACCTTGCGCACCGCCGCGCTGGGCGACAGCGTGTCGATCATCAGGATGGTCTCGACCTGGGCGCCGCTGCGCACCAGCTGCTGCGCCATCTCGTACGCGATCACGCCGCCGCCCGAGTACCCGGCCAGCCGGTAGGGACCGCTGGGGTCGACGGTGCGGATCGCCTCCACGTACTGCGCGGCCATCGCTTCGATGGTGGACAGCGGCGGCAGCCTTCCATCCACCCCCTGCGCCTGCAGGCCGTAGAAGGGCTGCTGCGGCCCGAGCCGGTCCGAGATGACCTTGAAGTTCAGCACGTTGCCGCCGGCGCCGTGCACGCAGAAGACCGGCCGCCGGCCGGCGGCCCCGCGGCAGATCGCCACCAGCGGCGACCAGGCGCGCGGCAGCGGGATGACGTTGGACGCCGGTGCCGCGGTCGGCGCGGGCGGGCTGCCCATGCTGGTGTCCAGGTGCCCCGCCTGGGCCACCAGCTGCGCCAGGCCGGCGAGCGTGGAGCCCTGGAACAGCGTGGCCAGCGGCAGGTCCACGTTCCACTGCTTGCGGATGCGGGCGAACAGCCGCACCGCCGCCAGCGAATGCCCGCCGAGCGCGAAGAAGTCGTCGTCGCGGCCCACCTCGTCCACGCCCAGCAGTTCGCGCCAGATCCCGGCGATGACGGCCTCGACCGGATTGAGCTGGGCCGCCGACGCGGCCGGCGCCCGCGACGCCGCCACCGGTGGCAGCGGCCGCGGCGCCGCATCGCTCATGGCGCGGTGGATGGCCGACAGCGGGATGGAGGACACCACCAGTTCGCGCACGGCGGCATCCAGTACCCGCTCGAACAGCGCCGGCGCTTCCTCGGTGCGCAGGCCGCAGGCGAGCATGGCCTCGGCCAGGCCGGGCTCGCGGTGGGCCTGGCCGCTGGCGTGGCGCGACAGGGCCTTCGGATCGACGCCGCGCAGGCTGAAGCCTTCGATGGTGGCGATGGGTGCGCCTTCGGGCGTGTGCAGGCTGACGTCGAAGGCGGCGAAGCGGTCGCGGGCCGCCTCCTTGAGCCGCGCGCAGCTGACGCTGTGCATGGGCAGCGGCGCCACGATGCGGATGCGGTCCACCGACAGCGGCACGTACAGCGTGCCTTCGCGCTGCGCCGGCTCGAGCAGGTGCAGCCCGAAGGTGGCAGCGATGTCGGCCAGCGCCGGATGCATGGCGAAGACCTTCAGGTCGTCGGCGAACCGGGGCGCCAGCTGCATGCGGGCGACGCCCTCGCCGCGGCCCAGTCGCATGCCGGCGATGTTGTGCCAGCGCGGGCCGAAGTCCACGCCCCGTTGCGGCAGTTCGCCGCCACGCCAGTCGCCGGCCGGCAGCGGCGGCGCCGGCGGCAGCGTGCCGCGGTAGCGCGCCAGCCGGGCCCGCGCATGCTCCTGCCAGGGTTCACGGGCGTCGGCGCGGCTGCGCACCAGGAACTCGTAGCCTTCCGGATGGCGGTTCAATTCGATCCGCACGTCGCGGCGGCCGGCGCCGTCGAACACCATTGCTTCCTCGAAGGAGAGCGAGCGGATCTCGACGCCGCTGCGCGGATGCAGCTGCGCCATCGCGGCGCGGGCGATCTCGATGTAGGCCGTGCCCGGCAGCACCGGGCGGCCGGCCACCGAGTGCTCGCGCAGCACCCACAGGTCCTGGGCAGCGTACGTGGCCTCGAACACGGCGCCGCCGTCGCTGTCGGCGCGCACGCCCAGCAGCGGATGGACCGCGTGCGGCGTGGCCGCCGCCGCGCGCCCGTAGGCCCGCGCAGCCATGCCCTTGTCGGCCCAGATGCCCCAGTGGATGGACAGGCCGTCGGGGCGCGACGCGGCCAGCGCGTCGAGGAAGGCATTCGCCGCCACGTAATCCACCTGCCCGGGCGGGCCCAGCCACACGCTGGTGGAGGAGAACATCGCGAAGACGTCCAGCTCGCCGGGGGGCAGCAGTGCGTGCAGCACGCGCGCGCCATCCGCCTTGGGCGACAGCACCTGCCGCAGCGCATCGGCCGTCTTGGCGGCCATGGGCGCGTCCTGCAGCGTGCCGGCCGCGTGGAACACGCCGTGCACTGCGCCCCAGCGGCGCCGCGCGTCGGCGATCACCTCGGCCATCGCGGCCCGGTCGGCCACGTCGGCGCTGTAGACGGCCACTTCGCCGCCCGCCTTTTCGAGCGCGAGCAGCTGGCGCAGCACGCGGGCGGTGTCGCCCGGCTCCGTGGCGGCCGCCAGTGCCGGCCAGCTGCTGCGGGCCGGCAGCTTGCGGCGGCTCACCAGCGCCAGCCGGGCCTTGCAGCGCTCGGCGAGGAAGGCCGCCAGTTCCAGCGCGATGTCGCCCAGCCCGCCGGTGAGGAGGTAGACGCCGCGTTCGCGCAAGCGGGACGGGATGTCGGCCTTCGCCAGGTCGGGCTCCGCGAGGGGCTCGCCGCCCTCCGCACCGGCGCGGGATGGACCGGCGGCCGGCAGCTTCACCAGTTGTGCCACCCAGCGCGCGCCCTCGCGCCAGGCCACCAGGTCGGCACCCCCACCGGCGCCACGGCATTCGCCGACCACCGCTCGGCAGGCCGCAGCCGACGCGGTGTCCCGCGGGTCCAGGTCGACCAGCACGGTGCTGACGTTCGGCACCTCGCGCGGGACCACGCGCACCGGCCCCAGGGCCAGGCTGCGCACCGGGTGGGTAACGGGGCTGCCGTTGACACCCTGGCTGCCCGACGTGACCACCGCCAGCCGGACGGGCTGGCGCAGGTCCATGGCCTGCAAGGCCTTGGCGAGGTTCACCAGGCTCTCGAAGGCCAGGACCTGGTCCCGCGCCGCATCCCGGCCGTCCGCCTGCAGGCTCCACAGGTGCAGGACCTGGTCCGGCATCCGGCCACTGCCCTCCAGTTCGTTGAACAGTCGCTCGAAGGCGGCGGCGTCCGTCGGGTCCAGCGTGAAGCTGCCGTCGGCTGCGGCCGCGAACGCGGCGCCGCTGCGCACCAGCACGGCACGCCCGCCCTCGTCGGCGATGCGCCGCAGCACGCCGTGGGTGGTGGCGTCGTCGCCACCCAGCACCAGCGCGTGCAGCCCCGGTTCCGGGGCGGGCGCCACCGGCAGCGGCGCCGGGCTCCACTGCGGGACGCCGAACCAGTCGTCCATCTGCGGCAGGCGGCGCACGCGCTGCGTCGGCGCTTCGTCCGGGCCGGCCGCATCGGTCAGCAGCGCACGGCCCGGTTCGATCCAGTGGCGCTGGTGGTCGAACGCATAGGTGGGCAGCGAGATCCGCCGGGGCGAGCCGCCCCCGCGCACGGCCGCCCAGTCGGGGGTGATCCCGCGCGTCCACAGCGCGCCCAGCGACGCGAGGATGAGCGGCAGGTCGTCGCCCTCGTCCTGCGCCTTGCCGGTGGACGGCAGCACGGTGCGCGGCTGGCCGCGCAGGTTCTGCCGCGCCAGGGCGCACATGCCCTGGCCCGGCCCGACTTCCAGCAGCACCGCATCGCCCATGGCCAGCACCGTGGCCAGGCCCTCGGCAAAGCGCACCGGCTGGCGCAGGTGGCGCACCCAGTAGTCGGCGCCGGACAGCAGCGCCGCGTCGGCCCAGCCCCCGCTGAGGTTGGAGATGAACGGAATCGCCGGCTGCGACAGCCGGATGCGCGCCACTCCCTCGCGGAAGCGATCCAGGATGCCGTCCAGCAGGCGGGAATGCGCTGCCACCCGGATGTGCAGGCGCCGCCCCTCGTGCCCATGGGCCGCCAGCCGGCGACCCAGTTCCGCGATCGCGGATTCGGCGCCCGATGCGATGCACAGGTCGGGCGCATTGACCACGCCGACGTCCAGTTCCAGGCCCTGCGCCAGCGACAGCAGCTCGTCCTCCGCCAGGTCGACCGACAGCATCGCCCCCGGCGGTGCCTGCTCGAACAGCACGCCGCGCAGCACGACCAGGGACAGCGCATCGTCCAGGTCCATCACGCCGGCGATGACCGCGGCCGCGTACTCGCCGGCGCTGTGGCCGATCACCGCCGAGGCACGCACGCCCCAGCTCTCCCACAGGCGGGCCAGCGCGTACTCGAGCACGAACAGTGCGGGGATGTTGTAGCGCGGCTGCTCCAGCCGGCGCGCCGCGTCCGCGTCGCCCTTGTCGCGCTCGAACATCAGGGCCCTCAGGTCGGCCGGCGCGTCGGGCGGCATGCGCCGGAAGCACTCGTCGACCGCCGAGCGGAAGGCCGGTTGCGCGAGCAGGTCGCGGCCGGCACCCGGGTAGCTGGCGCCGCCGCCGGGGAACATCATCACCACGGCCGGTGCGTGGGCTGCGGCCTTGCCGCCGGCGACTTGCGCGGACGTGCGCGTCTCCAGGGCTGCCGCGAGCCCCGCTACGTCGCGCGCGACGAGCGCGCAGCGATGCGGGAACGCGCGCCGGCCCTCCTGCGTGGTGAAGGCGGCGTCGTGCAGGCTGAAATCGGCCGGCGGACGCGCGAGGAAGTCGCTCCACTTGGCCTTGAGCCGCTCCAGCGAGCCCGGCGTGCGGGCCGACAGCGTGATCACCTGCCAGGGCTGCCCGGCCGGAGCCTGCGACACGACGACGGGCGCTTCCTCCAGGATCACGTGCGCATTGGTGCCGCCCACGCCCAGCGAATTGACCGCTGCACGGCGCGGCTGTGCTCCTCGCGGCCAGGGCCGCGCGCGGTCGACCACGCGGAAGGGCGTGTTCTCCATCTCGAAGCGGCTGTTGGGCCGCTCGAAGTTCAGCGAGGCCGGGATCAACCCGTGCCGCAGCGCCAGCGACACCTTGATCAGCGAAGCGGCGCCGGCGGCGGTGTCGAGGTGGCCGATGTTGGTCTTGATCGAACCCAGCCCGCAGAAGCCGCGGCCACCCTCGCCATAGGCCTGGGTGAGCGCGGCCACCTCGATCGGGTCGCCCACCGGCGTACCGGTGCCGTGCGCCTCGATGTACTGCACGCTGCCGGGCTCCACGCCGGCCACGGCCAGCGCCTCGACGGCGCAGCGGGCCTGCCCGTCGACGCTGGGCGCGAGGTAGCCGGCCTTTTGCGAGCCGTCGTTGTTGACGGCCGAGCCGCGGATCACCGCATAGATGTTGTCGCGGTCGCGCAGCGCGTCCTCCAGGCGGCGCAGCACCACGACGGCGGCGCCGCTGCCGAACAGGGTGCCGCCCGCGTTCTCGTCGAAGGCGCGGCAATGCCCGTCCGGCGACAGGATCTCGCCTTCGGCGAAGCGGTAGCCCTGGCGGTGCGGCAGCTCGATGCTGGCCGCGCCGGCCAGCGCCATGTCGCACTCGCCCGACAGCAGGCTCTGCGCCGCCACGTGCACGGCCACCAGCGAGGTGGAACACGCCGTCTGGATGCCGAGGCTGGGCCCCCGCAGGTCCAGCAGGTAGGACACGCGGGTGGCCAGGAAGTCCTTGTCGTTGCCGGTGTGGCGCAGCAGGAACAACCCGATCGACTGCCTCAGCTCGGGGTTGGTCAGCAGGTTGTACGGCAGGTAGGCCTGCATGCCGCAGCCGGCGAACACGCCGATGGCGCCCTCGAAGGACTCGGGCGGATGCCCCGCGTCCTCCAGCGCCTCCCAGGCGCATTCGGTGAAGTGGCGGTGCTGCGGATCGAGGATGGCGGCGTCGCGCCGCGAGAAGCCGAAGAACTCGGCGTCGAACATCTCCAGGTCGGGCAGCACCAGGCTGGCGCGCACGTAGTTGGGATCGGCCAGTTCCGCATCGCCGACGCCGGCGGCGCGCAGTTCCTCGTCGGTCAGCCACTGGGTGGCCTCGCGCCCGGCGGCCAGCAGCTGCCACAGCTCGCCCGGCGTGCGCGCGGCCGGGAAGCGCCCGGCCATGCCGACGATGGCGACGCAGCCGGGCTCGATGGGGGGCACTTGTTCACTCATCAGGATTGGGTCTGGAGGCTTCGGTTGCGCAGCATGCGGCGCGCCTGGGCGCGGCTCTGGCCCTGGGCGACGGCCGAGGAGGCGCCGCCGCCGCCCAGGTGCGCGGCCAGCGCCTGGATGGTGGGCAGCCGGAACATGTCGGTGATCGAGACCTCCTGCCCGGTGGCCTCGCGCAGCCGGCGCTGCACCTGCACCACCAGCAGCGAGTGGCCACCCAGGTCGAAGAAGTTCTCCGTGGTCCCCACCGCCTCCAGCCCGAGCACGTCCTGCCAGATGGCGGCGATGGTTTTCTCCAGCGCGTTCTCCGGCGCCGCCGACGGCGGGGCCGCGATGGCGCCGCTGCGCACCACGCTACCGGCGCGCGGATCGGGCAGCAGCTTGCGGTCGATCTTGCCGTTGGGCGTGGTCGGCAGCGTCGGCAGCACCAGCACCGACTGCGGCACCATGATCTCGGGCAGTGCCTGCGCGACCGCCTCGCGGAGCCGCGCCGCCTGCAGGGTCGCACCCGGCCGGGGCGACACGTAGCCGGCGAGGAAGTGCTGGCCGGCGCTGTCGGTGCGCGCCACCACCACCGCCTGCTTCACGCCGTCCTGCCGCAACAGCACGCTTTCGATCTCGCCCAGCTCGATGCGGTGGCCGCGGATCTTGACCTGGTGGTCCATGCGGCCGAGGAACTCGAGCGTGCCGTCCGGCAGCCGCCGCACCAGGTCACCGGTGCGATACCAGCGGCGGGCCGGCTGCTTCGAGTCGGGCACGAAGCGCTCGGCCGTCAGCTCCGGCCGGTGCAGGTAGCCATCGGTCACGCCGTCGCCGGCGATGCACAGCTCGCCCGGCACCAGGGCCGGGCATTCGGCGCCCCAGGGCGTGCGGATCGACAGCTGCGTGTTGGCGATCGGCCGCCCCAGCGGCACCCGATCCTGCACCCGGTCCAGCTGGCAGGTGGTGGACCAGACGGTGGTCTCGGTCGGCCCGTACATGTTGACCAGCACGCCTTTCACGCAGCCGCGCAGCTGCGTCGCCATCTCCAGCGGCAGCGCCTCGCCGCCGACCAGCAGCACCTCCAGCTTCGACAGCGCCGCGCGGCCGGGCGAGTCGGCCAGCAGCATGGCGGCCATGGACGGCGTGCACTGCAGGTGCGTCACGCCGTGCTGCAGCACCTGTTCGGCCACCGTGACGCGGCGCGGCAGCGCCTGCGCGGCATGGCTGGCCTCCATCACGGCCTTGAGGTGCGGCAGGCTGGCCAGCACCTCGTCGGGCGCAATGCCGAAGTCGATCAGGCAGGCGATCTCGTCCACGCCCGCCGCCTGCACCTTGCCGACCAGTTCCAGGCATCGCTGCGGCGTGCCGATCAGCGCGCTGGTGCCGTAGTAGCGTTCGAACGCATGGTCCAGCAAGGCATCCATGTCCTGCTCGGACAGCGGCGCCGACTCCATGATCTCGAGCGGGCTCTTGCCGCTGGCGGAGGCTCGCTCGACGAACGTGGGGAACGACCAAGCCGCCTGGCGCACCAGGTCCACCGCGCTGCGCAGGTACTGCTTCATCGGGCCACGCGCCATCTCGCGCGCGCGGTCCTCGTCGGGATCGACGAAGGTGTGCAGCATCAGCGTGACGTGGCCTTCGCCGGGATGGCCAGCCTTGAGCCAAGCCGCCCGGTACAAGGCGAGCTTCTCCGCCACGTCCTCGACCTTCTGGCCCAGCAGGTGGGTCAGCAGGCGGCAGCCGAGCGCGCCCGCCTGCTCGAAGGTCTTGGGGTTGCCGGCGGCCGTGATCCACATCGGCAGCTCGGGCTGCACCGGCCGCGGCAGGGTGCGGATCGCCACCGGCTCGCCCTTGGGCCCGGGGAAGGACACCGTCTCGCCGCGCCACAGCCGGCGCACGGTGTCGATGCGGTCCAGCATCTCGTCCTGGCGCTTGGCGAAGGCTTCCGGCATCAGCACGAAATCGTTGGGCTGCCAGCCGGACGCGAAGGCCACGCCCACCCGGCCCTGCGAGATGTTGTCCACGAAGGCCCAGTCCTCGGCGATGCGGATCGGGTGGTGCAGCGGCGCCACGCAGCTGCCGGCCCGGATCTGCACCCGCGAGGTGATCGCGGCGATGGCCGCGCTGGTCACCGATGCGTTCGGGAACAGCCCGCCGAACGCATGGAAGTGGCGCTCGGGTGTCCAGACCGCCGCGAAGCCTTCGCGATCGGCGAAGCGCGCGCCCTCCAGCAGCAGGCGGTAGCGGTCCTTGGGCTCGTTGTTCTCGTCGCTGGCGAAATAGAACAGGCTGAAATCGGTGGCCCGGCCGGCGGCCGTGGCGTCGTCGGCGTGCAGCACCACGGCGACCCCGCGCGCCAGGGTCCAGCACAGCTCCAGCACCGAGATGTCGAACGACAGGCTGGTGACGGCGAGCCAGCGCGCGCCGTCGCTTCGCGGCACTCGTTCGTCCATGCCGGCGAAGAAGTTCATCACGTTGCGGTGCGTGACGACCACGCCCTTGGGCTTGCCGGTGGAGCCCGAGGTGTAGATCACGTAGGCGGCGCGGCGCGGGTCGGCGGCCGGCAGCGCGGCCGGCAAGGGCGCCGCGGCGCCGGGCTCGTCGATGCGCAGCAGGCGCTGCGCCGGCAGTTGCAGCGCGGCCGCCGTGGCGCCGCTTGCCAGCACCAGCGGCGCCTGCGAATCCTCGACCATGAACTGCAGGCGCTCCTGCGGATAGTCCGGATCCAGCGACAGGTAGGCGGCGCCGGCCTTGAACACGCCGAGCACCGCGACCAGCAGCTGGGGCGTGCGCGGCAGGCACAGGCCGACGATGTCGCCGGGCCGCACGCCGCGTGCCAGCAGGCGCTGCGCGAGCGCGGTGGATTGCTCGTCCAGCTGGGCCGCCGTGAGGCTGTCGCCGGCACCGGTGACCACGACCTGCCCCGGCGCGCGAGCCAGCTGCGCGGCGATGGCCTTGTGCACGGCGCCCTGTTCGTCGAAGGCCACCTGCGTCGCATTGAGCTCGTCCAGCGCGCGCTGCTCGTCGGCACCGAACAGCGGCACGCGCGAGACCGGTCCGTCCGACGCCGCGAAGGCGTTCAGCCAGGCGCCGAGCTGCGCCGCCATCGCCATGCCCGTTTCGGCATCGAAGGCCGCGCCGTCGAGCACCAGTTCGAGCGAGCGCTCGCCGGCATCAGGCCGGACCAGCAACTCGCAGCCCTCGGGGCGTTCGCACGGGCGCAGCGAGAGCGCCACCCGGGCGATCGCCGGCATCGGGGATTGCCGCTCGCCCAGGCGCCAAGGCAGGTCGCGCGTGGGCGGGCCGGCCGCACGCGTGCGCGCCAAAGCCGATTCAGCCGCGCCCACCGCCTGCAGGGTGGTCGTGGCCGCATCCGTTTGCAGGGCCACCGGCACCCAGTCGCTTAACCAGGGCTGCAGGTCCCTCGCCTGCTCGGCCAGCGACGCATCGGTGTAGAGCACGCAGGCGGTGCCCTGCCCCGTCAACGCGGCCAGCCAGGCGTGGAAGGCGGCCAGCGTGGTGGCGCCGTGCGCGGGCGCCTGCAAGGGCAAGGTGAGCTCGGCGGCCCCGGCCGCCGGGTGGGTCCGCCTGGGATAGGGCAACTCCACCGGCGTGGCCGCATGCAGCACCTCGGTCCAGTGCTGCTCGCCGCGCGCAAGGGACTCGCTGCGCTGCGCCAGTTGCGCGACGGCCGCGGCGGGCAGCGCCAGGCAGTCATTCGGCGCCAGGCCACTGGTCGCGTGGCCCTGCAGGTCCGTGACCCCGGTCAGCAGCACGTCCGCATCGGCGGCCGCCACGCGCACGGCATCACCCTGCACCGAGAGGACGGTGCCCGGTGCAGCGCCGCTTCGCTGGCCGGTCGGCTCGGCCCCACGCACGGCGAGCAGGCGGTCGCCGGCGAGGACCTTGGCCCGGCCCAGCGGATTGGGGTACTGGCCGAAGTCCAGCGCGCGCACCAGCGCTACGAGCTCCGCAGCGGGCCGCGAGAAATCGAGGGTGCCCAGCGCCGGTGGCCGGCGGTGCCGGCCGAAGTACTGCCGCTCGCCCTGCTGTTCGACCAGGGTCGGTTCGCCGCGCGCCAGGTCCTGTGCGATGGCCGTGAAGCTGGCGAGGCCGGCCTCGTAGCACTTGGCGTTGAGGCTCAGCGCCGTCTCCTGCGGCGAGATCTCGAACGAAGCCTGCCGCACGATGCGGCCCGCATCGGCGCGGGCCGTCATCTCGTGCCAGGTCACGCCATGGCTGCGTTCCTGCGCCATCAGCGCCCAGCAGGTGGCGTTCAGCCCGGCGTACCGGGGCAGCAGGGCGTCGTGGAAATTGATGGCCAGCTTGCGCGCACGGGCCAGCACCGCCGTCGGCAGCATGCGCAGGTTGGCCACGCTGAACAGGTAGTCGAAGCCGGGAAGGCCGGCCAGGGCCGCTTCCCAGCCGGGCTCGATACGGATCGCGGGAATGCCCTGCTCCCCCGCCCACCCCAGGTGGGCCTCGCTGGCCGACGCCACGGCCACCACCTCGTGTCCGGCGCTGCGCCAGGCCTGCGCACATTGCACGAGCAGGCTGCCGTCACCCACGAACACCGCGCTTGTCTTCATCCCTGTCCCTCGCTTCACGGGTTACGAACTGAAAATGCTAGGCATCGAGTCGAGCCAGCAGTCACCAGACTTACAACTTGTCTCGGCTTTCTGCGGTTGGGCAGGGGGCCTGGGCGCCAGGGCCTCCAGTTCGACCCATTGCACCGGCGCCGCCTGCGTGCAAGCCAGGCTGAGGACGTGCGTGGCCGGGCCCGGCATCCGCATCACCACCAGCCCGCTGGCGCTGCGCGCCTCCCCGACCAGCACCTCGAGGCAACCGTCGCCGCAGGGCCGCAGCGCGATGCGCGGATGCGAGGTGGACAGCCCCAGGCCGCGGGCCTTCCAGTAGGCTTCCAGCGCGGTCCAGTGCGCATAGAAGGCCTCGTCGTCTTGCGGCGGCTGCTCGCCGTGGTCCATGTACGCCTCCAGCAACCCGGCGTCGACGCCGTCGCGCAAGAGCTCGACGTCGATGCCGACCGGGCCGCGCCAGTCCACGGCCACCGCCACCAGCCCGCGGCTGCGGGTGAGGCTGAAGAACGGCGCGTCGCCGCCGTTCCCCAGGAGCAGCGGTTGCCCGTGCGGGCCGCTGCCGAATCGCACCTCCTGGGGATCGATGCCGAGGGCCAGTCCCAACGCCATGCGCCGCATGGCATGCGCGACGACGAACGCGCGCCGGTCGCTATCGAACTGCAGCCGGGACGCCCGTTCGCGCTCCATCGGATCGAGCATGCCGGCGAAGGCCTGGCAGGCGGCGCAGCCGAGACCGTCCGGGTTCGCCGTCCACACTTGCACCCCACCTTGCATGCCAAGTTCCCTGTTGCACAGCCGTTGCGCCCTGTTGCCGGGGATGTTTGCATGGGCATTCCGCGTTGTGGGCGCGCCCCGATGGCCCTTACGGACTACCCGAAGGCGCGACTACAGCCCGGCAAGGCCGGGTCCTACGAGCAACCTCGTGCATTGGCACATGATTCGACGCACGAACCTGAGCCAGCACCGCCATGCAGCACGACACCCAGGAGCCCGCCACGGCCCAGCGGACGGCCCGGCGGCCGATCGCGATCCTCTCGTACCACCAGACCACGCGGCCGCCTGCGCGCGGCACGCCGGTGCGATCGCTCGTGCTGCCGCCGCGCCGCTTCGCCCGGCAACTGTGGTGCTTGCGCCTGCTCGGCTGGCGCGGCCTGTCCCTGGGCGACCTCGAGCCCTACCTGAGCGGCGAGAAGACGGGCAAGGTGTTCGGCATCACGCTGGACGACGGCTACCTGAACAACTTCGAGGAAGCCCTGCCGGTGCTGCGCGAGGTGGGCTTCACCGCGACCGCCTTCATCGTGACTTCGCAGATCGGCGGCTCCAACGTGTGGGACCACGGCAAGGGCGCGCCGCCGGCGCCGATGATGGACCTGGGCCACCTGCGCGCGTGGCTGGCCGCCGGCATGGACATCGGCGCGCACACGCGCAACCACGTGAACCTGTGCACCTGCGACGCCGAGACCGCACGCGCGGAAATCGCCGGCAGCAAGCACGACCTGGAACAGGCACTGGGCATCGAGGTGCGCAGTTTCTCCTACCCCTACGGCGAGCACCGTCCCGAACACGTCCAGATGGTGCGCGACGCCGGCTACACGCTGGGGACCACCATCGTCAGCTCGCGTGCCCGGCCGGATGACGACCCGGCCTGCCTGCCGCGCATCTCGGTCCACCTGCACGACCGGCTGCCGCGCGTGCTGGCCCAGGTCACCACCGACTACGAGGACTGGCGCATGCGCCGGAACCGGTCGCATCCCAACTCGCGCTGGTACCAGCCGCCCCAGCCCGGCGTGCCGGGCATGGGCTCCGGCGCGACCAGTTCCTGATCAGGTCAGGTCGAAGCGGCGGCGACCGCGGCCGGCGGCTGCATCAGCAGGCGGTCGGCGCCGGTGTAGCAGAGGAAGCGCCGGTTGAGCGCGCGCCCGACGGTGCACAGGCCGAGCTGCTGCGCCACCTGATGGCCCATCTGCGTCATGCCGCTGCGCGACACCACGATGGCCACGCCCATCTGCGCCGACTTGATCACCATCTCGCTGGTGAGCCGGCCGGTCGTGTAGAAGACCAGGGGCTCGTCTTCCGCGGCGTCGTGCGACGACAGGCCTTGCAGCCACATCCAGCCGGCGATGGTGTCGATCGCGTTGTGCCGGCCGACGTCCTCGACGAAAAGCAGCAGCTCGCTGCCGCGGAACAGCGCGCAGCCGTGCACCGAGCCGGCCGACTTGTAGGTGCTCTCCTGGTGGCGGATGGCTTCGAGGATGCCGTACAGCGCCTCCTGCCTCAGCACAGCCGGCGGCAGGCGCAGCGAGGCCACCTCGTCCATCAGCGCGCCGAACACGCTGCCCTGGCCGCAGCCGGTGGTGACGATGCGGCGCGCGGTGCGCTCCTCGATGCGCGCGATGCCGCCGCGCGTGCGCACCGCCGCACTGGACACCTCCCAGTCGACGGTGACCGACTCCACCTCGTCCGGCGAGTGCACCAGCCGCTGGTTGCGCAGGTAGCCCAGCACCAGCCACTCGGGGTGCGCGCCCAGGGTCATGAGCGTGACCAGCTCGCGCTTGTCGACGTAGATGGTGAGGTCGCGCTCGGCCGGGATGGACACGCGCTGGTGCTGGCCGTGCTCGTCGAGCACGTCCACTTCCTGGGTCAGCGGGGCTTGCGCCCGGGTCAAGCGCGGCAACATCGCCGCCAGTTTATGCGGCGGGCGCAGGGCGGCGCGGGCCAGGGCTACTTGCTCGCCGGCGCCGCGGCACCGGGCTTCATCTCGGCTGCTTCGGGACGCACGCTGGGGGGCGTGGCGGCCGTGCCGGCCGGCGAGTGGGCGCCGGACGTCTCGAGCGGTTTTTCCGATGGCGCGGTGTAGGCGAACGGGCCGGGATCCACGCAGGGCGCCGCCGGCGCGGCCGCCACCGGCGTGCCCGCTGCAGCGGAGCCCGAGGCAGGACGGGCGGCCGATGCGGCAGCTGCAGCCGCTGCCGGAGCCGGCTGGGACGGCTGCGCCGCGGCCGTGGCCGGCGCGGCGCTGGAGGCCGCCGCCGGCTGCACGGCGCCCGCCGGCACCTGCACCTTGGACTTGCCACCGAACTTGCCCGCGATGCGGTCCTGCGCCTTGCACAACTGGTACGCCGAGACCTTGGCGGTCCAGGCCGCCTTGGCCTTGGTCTCGTCGGCCTTGGCCTGCGCCTCCGGGGTGAGCGGCGGGAGCTTGGCGAAGGCGGCGCTGCCTGCGACAGCGGCCAGCAGCGCGGCGGAAAGGAGGCGCAGCTTCATGGTGGGGTTCCTCTCAGGCGGGACGGACCTGTTCCGGGGCAGCGCCCGGCTCGCGGGACTGGCTGCTGCGCACGGCCGGGACGCGGCCGGCCTGGATGGCTTCGTGCCAGTACGCGTGGTGTTCCTGGGCCCAGGCCTCGTCCACCCAGCCGTGTCGCATGGCGTCGTAGGCGCCGCGCATGCCGATGGTGCCCAGGTAGATGTGCAGCGTCATCATGGCCATCATCAGGATGGTGGCCGTGGCGTGGATCATGTGCGCCTGCTGCATGGTCCCGCGCACGTAGTCGATGCCCGGGATCAGGTGGTCCAGCACCAGGCCGGATCCAACCGCGACCAGTCCCAGCACCAGCACCGCGATCCAGAACAGCACCTTCTCGCCGGCGTTGAACCGGTGCGAGGGCGGCTCGTGCCGATCCTTGCTGAAGGCTCCTCCGGCCCTGGCCAGCCACCGCAGGTCGCCCCGCTGCGGGAACTCGTCCTTGATGAAGGTGATGATGACCACCACCAGCGACACGGCGAACAGCGGGCCGGCGAAGTTGTGGATGTTCTTCAGCGCGTAGGTCAGCCAGCCGAACAGGGTCTGCCCGATCAGCGGCAGCAGGAAGGCGCGCCCGAAGGCCATGATGATGCCGGAGACCGCCAGCAGCACGAAGGCGATGGCATTGGCCCAGTGCGCAGCACGCTCGAACGGGGTGAAGCGTTCGATCCGACGGCCGCCACCGCCCACCGCCGGCTGGTGGCCCAGGGGCCCGCGGGCGAAGTAGTAGATGGCCAGCGCCCCGATGGCGATCAGCAGCAAGGCGCCGCCGTAGGGGATCAGCCAGTTGTTGCGAACCTGCCGCCAGGCTTCGCCGGCCGTGGTGGGGCGCGAGCCGGGGTATTGCACCTGCTCCTGGATCAGCACGCCGGCCTCCGGCGCCTGCTGCTGGGGCAGGCTGCTGTAGCCCTCGATCCCGTCCTTGACCTTGCGCCACATGGGCGAGTTGTTGCCCGGTTGCACTGCGTTGCGCTGGCCGTTGTCCTGGTCCATGTAGCCGGGCTCGCTGGACGCATCCCGCTTGACCTCGGGCTTGACCTCGAAGATGTTCTGGCCCTGGATGCCGCCCGGCGCGGGCGCCGGATCGTCGAGCGAGCGGGCCGGCGCAGGCTGGGTGGCGGAACTCTGGCCCTGCTGGGCCGGGGCCTGGGCGGCGGCCGGTGCGACCACCAGTGCGGCCAGCGCGAGGAGCGCGGCCGCGAACAGTTCAGTTGACCTTGGTGTAGTCATTCTGCCCCCGCTGCGTGCGCGTCTTCAGGTGCTGCTCCCAGCTGGCGCGGTCGCCCGGCTTCCAGCCCGTGGTGACGAAGGGCTTGCCCGTGCCCTGGAACAGCGCGGCGTCGCGCTTGCTGCCGCTGGCGGTCTGCGGCTCCTCGCCGCAGGCGGCAAGGACGAACGCGGCGGCCCCGATGACGATGGCGGTGCGCATCATGACTTCTGCCCTCCCGGCTGGCCCGCCTGGCGGGAGCCGTAGGCCGTGCCCCAGCCCCACACCTCGGCCCCCTTGCCGCGCTTGATCACGCGATTGCGGAAGATGTCGGCCACCGTGTCGCCGTCGCCGCCGAGCAGGGCCTTGGTCGAGCACATCTCGGCACAGGCCGGCAGCTTGCCTTCGGCCAGCCGGTTGCGCCCGTACTTCTCGAACTCGGCCTGCGAGCCGTGCTCTTCCGGTCCCCCGGCGCAGAAGGTGCACTTGTCCATCTTGCCGCGCACGCCGAAGCTGCCAGAGGCCGGGAACTGCGGCGCGCCGAACGGGCAGGCGTAGCTGCAATAGCCGCAACCGATGCAGGTGTCCTTGTCGTGCAGGACCACGCCTTCCTCGGTGCGGTAGAAGCAGTTGACCGGGCACACCGCCATGCAGGGCGCATCGGAGCAGTGCATGCAGGCGACCGAGATCGAGCGCTCGCCGGGCACGCCGTCGTTGAGCGTCACCACCCGCCGGCGGTTGACGCCCCACGGCACCTCGTGCTCGTTCTTGCACGCGGTCACGCAGCTGTTGCACTCGATGCAACGCTCCGAGTCGCAGATGAATTTCATTCGTGCCATGTCCGTCTCCCGTCAGCGAGCTAGGCCCGTTCCACGTTGCACAGCGTGGTCTTGGTTTCCTGCATCATGGTCACGCTGTCGTAACCGTAGGTCGTGGCCGTGTTGACCGCTTCGCCGCGGACCACCGGGGCCGCCCCCTTCGGGTAGTAGGCCAGCAGGTCGGCGCCCATCCAGCGCCCCGCGAAGTGGAACGGCATCCAGCACGTGTCGGGGCCGACCCGCTCCGTGACCAGGGCCTGCACGTTCAGTTGCGCACCCGTCGGCGTCTTGAGCCAGACCCGGTCGCCGTTGCGGATGTTGCGGGCCGCGGCCGCCTTGGGGTTGATCTCCACGAAGGCTTCCTGCTGCAGCTCCGCCAGCCAGGGGTTGGAGCGCGTCTCGTCGCCGCCGCCCTCGTACTCGGTCAGGCGGCCGGAACTGAGGATCAGCGGAAACTTCTCGTGCACCTTGTCGGCCAGGTTCTTCTGCTGCAGGGTCTTGTACAGCGTGGGCAGCCGCCAGAACGCCTTCTTGTCGTCGTGCGTCGGGTACTTGGCCACCAGGTCCGGCCGCGGGCTGTAGATAGGCTCGCGGTGCTGCGGGATGGGGTCGGGGAAGTTCCAGACGATGGCGCGCGCCTTGGCGTTGCCGAACGGGTGCACGCCGTGGTTCTTCATGGCCACGCGGATCAGGCCGCCCGAAAGGTCGGTCTTCCAGTTCTTGCCCTCCGCTGCGGCCTGCTCGGCCGGCGTGAGCTCGTTCCACCAGCCCAGCTTCTTCATGAAGACGTGGTCGATCTCGGGGTAGCCGGTGGTGATCTCGCAACCCTTGGGGAACGACCCGTCCTCGGCCAGCAGGTTGACCCCGTCGCGTTCGACGCCGAAGTTGGCGCGGAAGCAGCCGCCGCCGTCCATCACGTGCCGCGTGTTGTCGTACAGGTTGGCCGAGCCCGGGTGCTTGAGCTCGGGGTTGCCGTAGCAGGGCCACGGCAGGCCGTAGTAGTCGCCTTCGATGTCGTAGCCGGTCTCCGGGTCCTTGACGCTGCCCTTGGCCTTGAGCGTCTTGACGTCGAAGTGCGCCATCAGCTTCATGTGCGCCTTGAGGCGTTCCGGGCTCTGGCCGGTGTAGCCGATGGTCCAGTTGGACTTGTTGATCTCGCGGAGGATGTCCTCGGGCACGGGTTCGTCCATGCCCTTGATCTTCTGCATCTTGAAGTTCTTGACCAGTTCCTTGCCGAAGCCGAGCTTCTCGGCCAGCTGGTACATGATCATGTGGTCGCTGCGGCTCTCCCAGATCGGGTCGATCACCTTCTCGCGCCACTGCAGCGCGCGGTTGGAGGCCGTCACCGAGCCGCTGGTCTCGAGCTGGGTGGCCGCGGGCAGCAGATAGACCGCGCGATTGGGGTTCAGGTCCTCCGGCCGGCCGGGCATGGCCGCCATCGCCGCCGTCGCCGACGGATAGGGGTCGATCACCACCAGCAGGTCCAGCTTGTCCATGGCCCGTTTCATCTCGGCGCCGCGAGTCTGCGAGTTGGGCGCGTGGCCCCAGTAGACGACGCCGCGCAGGTTGGGCCCCTGGTCGATCAGCTCGTTCTTCTCCAGCACGCCGTCGATCCAGCGGGAGACGGTGATGCCCGGCTTGGTCATCAGCTCCGGGCTGGCGAAGCGGCCCTTGATCCACTCGTAGTCCACGCCCCAGACCGCGGCGTAGTGTTTCCACGAGCCTTCGGAGATGCCGTAGTAGCCGGGCAGCGAATCGGGGTTGGGGCCGATGTCGGTGGCACCCTGCACGTTGTCGTGGCCGCGGAAGATGTTGGCGCCGCCGCCCGACACGCCCACGTTGCCCAGCGCCAGCTGCACCAGGCAGGAGGCGCGCACCATGGCGTTGCCGATCGAGTGCTGCGTCTGGCCCATGCACCACACCAGCGTCGAGGGCCGGTTCTTGGCCATCATCTCGGCGGCCTTGAACAGCTCCTCCTCGGTGACGCCGGAGGCCTCGAACACCTTGTCGGGCGTCCACTTGGCCAGCACTTCCTCGCGGACCTTGTCCATCCCGTAGACGCGGTCGTTGATGTACTTCTTGTCCTCCCAGCCGTTCTTGAAGATGTGGTACAGCAGGCCGAACAGGACCGGGATGTCGGTGCCGGAACGGAAGCGGATGTACTGGTCCGCCTTGGCCGCGGTGCGCGTGAAGCGCGGGTCGGCCACGATCATCTTGCAGCCGTTCTCCTTGGCATGCAGCATGTGCAGCAGCGAGACCGGGTGCGCCTCGGCCGCATTGGAGCCGATGTAGAACGCGCACTTGCTGTTCTGCATGTCGTTGTACGAGTTCGTCATCGCGCCGTAGCCCCAGGTGTTGGCGACGCCGGACACCGTGGTCGAGTGGCAGATGCGCGCCTGGTGGTCGCAGTTGTTGCTGCCGAACAGGCTGACGAACTTGCGCAGCAGGTACGACTGCTCGTTGCTGTGCTTGGACGAGCCGATCCAGTAGACCGAGTCGGGCCCGCTGGCCTTGCGCAATTCCTCGATCTTGGCGCTGACCTCGTTGAGCGCCTGGTCCCAGGAGATGCGCTGGTACTTGCCGTCCACCAGCTTCATCGGGTAGCGCAGGCGGAACTCGCCGTGTCCGTGCTCGCGGATCGCCGCGCCCTTGGCGCAGTGCGAGCCCATGTTCAGGGGCGAGTCGAACACCGGCTCCTGCCGCACCCACACGCCGTTCTCGACCACAGCGTCGATCGCGCAGCCCACCGAGCAGTGGGTGCACACGGTGCGCTTGACCTCGATGCGGCCGTTGCCGACCGCGGCTTCGCGGCCGCCCTCGGCGGCGCGCGCCTTCTTCACCAGCGACAGGCTGCCGGCGGCGACGCCGACGCCCACGCCCAGTCCCGATCGCCGCAGGAAGGCGCGCCGGTCCATGGTGGGCAGCGCATGCGACAGCCCGCGCTGCAGGCTGTTCACGAAGGGCGAACGCTCATCGGCGCGCGCAGCCGCGTGGCTGGCGCCCGTTCTCTTGGTCAGCAACATGGGTAGCCCCCGTGGTGAAGGGTTAGAGACGGGTGGTCTCGTAATAGCGCTTGACGTGCTCGGTGAGCCGGTAGCCGCCGCCGCGCTCGGGGGGTTGCGGCTTGTCGGCCTGCGCCTCGTTCTCCTGGCGCGCGGCTGGCAGCAGTCCGGAGGCTGCGACCAGGGCGCCGGTGGTGGCGGCACCCGCGAAGAGCGTTCTGCGCGAGAGCTTGGTCGGGGTCTTGCTCATGCTTTCTCCTTTGCGCTGCGTGGAGCGGCGAAGAGCCTTATGCAATAGGCAGCATATCCATTCGCAGCCGTTTGGGCACAGGGTAAGTGCCCGATACCAAAGTACTCCTGCCCGTCGCACGCCTCTGGAGAGAGTGACAGCTTCACGCCCTCGCGGGGGCGAGAACTCGGGTAAACCCGAGCTTCAGGCGAGCAGGTCGAAGCCTTGCTGTTCGACCTGGAAGAAGGCCTGGGAGAAGTGGGCCAGCGCGGCGTAGAGCCGGGCCGACGGATGCGCTGCGACCGTGTTGCACATCTCCGCGACCCACGGCTGCAGGTGGGTGGCGAAGAACTCGCGCTGTCGCGTCAGGTTGGAGACCGCCACGTCGTCGCCCGCGATCAGGTAGCGCATGACCTCGCAGAGATAGGCCACGTGGTCCTCGGTCTCGGGCATGGCGGCCTCGTCGCGCGTGAGGCCGAGCGCGCGCAGGTCGTCGCGCAGTTGCGCCAGCGGGCGCTCGTTCAGGAAGCCGGTGAGGTAGTGCGAGCCGAACAGGTAGACCTCGGGCTTGCCCACGCCGCCGAAGAGCGCGTCGTACTCGTCCCGGGCCTGGGCGGCCGTGGTTTCGCGCGCCACGCCGACGAAGGCGCGCCAGGGCTCCTCGAGGAAGGCGCCCGATGCGGGCGCTTCCGTCACCGCGACCTGCAGGCGCCCGAGCAGTTCCTCGGGCGGCGGTGCATACCAGAGCTGGGCGAGCAGGCCGTAGACCTCGGCGCGCGCCGTCTCCTCGTCGAGGGCCGAGGAGCGGGGTGGCAGGACTTCAGACATCGGTGATCTTCACCTCGTCGGTGGCGGAGTAAAGGTCGATCACGCGGCAGTCCGCGCACATCTTCAGGCGCTCCAGCGCAGCGCCCTGGAACATGGCATGGCCGGCCAGGCGGGCCAGCATGGCTTCGATCGCCTTGCCGGTGCCGAAGGGCTTGCCGCATCGCACGCAGGCGTAGGGCTGCGCCTCGTTCAGCACGCGCGGCTGCTTGCGCTCGGGCCTCGCCAGCAGCCGGGGCTGCAGGCTGATAGCCTGCTCGGGGCAGGTGCCCGCGCACAGCCCGCACTGAACGCAGTTCTTCTCGATGAAGCGCAGTTGCGGCTGCTGAGGGTTGTCGAGCAGCGCGCCGGCCGGACAGGCCCCGACGCAGCTCATGCACAGGGTGCACTTGCCGCTGTCCACCACCACCGCGCCGAGCGGCGCGCCCGCCGGCAGGGCGATGTCCTCGGGCCGCTTCGGCGCGTGCTCGACCAGGTGGTCGAGCGCGAGGTCCAGCGTCGCCCGCTTCTCGGCCAGCACCGCGAACCGGGCCGCTTCCCGGGGCACGACCCCACTTTGCCCGGCGAGCCGCTGCAGGTCCTGGTCCAGGTCCATGGCGTTGCGGCTTTGCAGCAGGCTGAAGTGGCTGCCCGAATAGCCCAGGCCTTCCAGCACCGCCTGCGCCACCTGCATCTGCAACTGCAGCGCCTCGAGGTACTGCGGCGCTTCCTCGCCGGTGGCCAGCACGGCCACGTGGCTGGCGCCCTGGGCGACCGCGGCCAGCCATACCTCGATCCCGGTGCTCGCGACGTGCCACAGCGCCAGCGGGATCACGCGCGCCGGCACCCCTTCAGCCGCGCCCACGCGCGCGGCGCGCCCGAGTTCCTCCACCAGCGTCCGGCCGCGCTCCTGCGAGTGCAGCAGCAGGATGGGCGCGCGCCCGCCCGCCTTGTCGTAGGTGGCCAGCAGGGTGCGGATCCTGGCGCCCTGGTCGGTGGCCCGCGGGTAGGCGTAGGTCATCGCGCCGGTCGGGCACACGGTGGTGCAGGCGCCGCAGCCCACGCACAGGTGGAAGTTGACCTTGACCTGCTGGCGGGCCTTGTCGCTGGAGATCGCCTCGGCCGAACAGACGTCCACGCAGGCGTTGCAGCCGATGCGGCCGTTGCGCGTGTGGGCGCAGAGCTTCTGCTTGTAGGCGACGAAGCGTGGCTTGTCGAACTCGCCCACCAGCTCGCGCAGGCGCAACATGGCCTCCAGGGCGGCCGCGCCCTGGGCCTTGGCCGGCGGCAGGTGGAAGTAGCCCTGGGGCACCGCGTGCTGCAGGAAGCCGGGCTGCTCGCGCAGGTCCAGCACCAGGTCGAAGCTGTCGGTGTGGGCGATGGCCTCGCGGGTGAAGTCGATCGCACCGGCGGCCTCGCACACCTTCACGCAATCGCGATGGCTGCGGCAGGCCTGCAGGTCGATCTGGTAGTCCAGCCCGATCGCGCTTTCCGGGCAGGCCGCGATGCAGGCATTGCAGCGCGTGCACAGGTCCAGGTCGATCGGGTTGTCCTGGGTCCAGGCCAGCTCGAAGGCGCCCAGCCAGCCTCGCAGGCCGTCGATGCGGCCCGCCAGCACCGGCCAGCGGCGCTCCTGCGAGCCGCTGCCGCCGGTGGACATCAGGGTGGTGCGGAACTCGTCGCCGGCCAGGGTGGCGAAGCGCTCGGCTTCCTCCAGCGGGCCGATCACCAGCAGGCGCGCGGCGCTGCTGTCGTAGGCCACCGTGGGCACCGGCTCGGGCTCCGGCAGCCGGGCTGCGGCCAGCAGCGCTGCGATCTTGGGACCCGCGGCGGCTGCGTCCCGGCTCCAGCCGCCGGTTTCGCGGATGTTCACGAAGCGCACCGGCGACACCGCGCCTTCGGTCTGCCGGCCGATGTCGCCGAACAGCCGCTTTTCCTGGGTGCAGGCGACCACCACCTCCTCGCCGCTGCGGATCGCCTGCTGGTAGGCAGCAGCCTCGCGACGGCACAGGGTGGAGTGAAGCGTCAGCTTCTCATCCAGGGCCCGGCCGAGCGCCTGGGGATCCAGGGGCATCGTCCGGTTGCAATTGCAGATCAGCGTGGCCATGGTCGGGTCCTGCCGGCGGCGGCGACTCCCGGGACTCCTCGGCCGCCTCGCCATCGGCCGACTGTGCCACGGATGCCGCAGCCGGGTCCTCCGCATCATCCCTTGGCCCGCCGCGGGGGTCGTCCTTGCGCTCGTCCTCGCGGAACCAGCCGAGGAAGTGGGCGGTGGCCAGCTGCCGCACGGCCGACTCGGGCAGCGGATCGGGCTTGCCGTAGTCGTCGATGTAGACGTCCAGGCCGTCCATCACATTGAAGTGGGGATCGGCGAAGAGCTTCTTCAGCGCGGCGTTCTTCACGTCGGCCGGCACATCGCGGCGCACGAATCGGGTGAAGTCGGACTCGGGGGTGAGGGCCTGCGTGTCTTCCAGGGTCGGGGGCGCTTCGGCGGCCGCTGCATGGGCTTCGTCGGTTCCTGCCTGAACCTCGTGCGGACCGGAGGCGGAGGTGCCAGCCGTGCCAGCCGGATCCTGGCCGGCATCGCTCCCTCGCGCGCGCACGGACGGCTGGGCCGAAGGATCCCGCGCCAGCTCCGGCTCCGCCGGCACCCGCCCTTCCTTGACATCCATCTTGCGCCGCGACCAGCGGCCCAGGAAACCTTCAGCCATCGGGGCCTCCGCCGAACTTCTTGAGGGTGGTGACCGAGGCCGGGTTGCCGAAGCGGTCCTGCAGCGGCCGGAAGCTCTCGGGCCGCTTGCGCCGGCGCGGTTCCGGCACGTAGTGCGCATCGGCGAAGGCCCGCATCCACTCGACCACCTCGGGCGGCGCGGGCACCTGCTCCACGGTTTCCTGCGCATCCAGCCAGCGGCCCGCATCGTGGTAGCTCAGGCTGACCACCACCGGCCGGGCGATCGGTTCCTCAGCGACGGTGGGCTCTTCTTCCATGCGCCACATCACGAACCAGCCAGGCGCGGCGGTAGTCGCGTTCAGGTAGTAGCCCTCCGCGTCGTCGCGGAACAGCTCGACGGTGAAGCCGGGATGCAGCCACAGCTCGCTGCGCTCGTCCGTGTGGATGCGCCGCACCTCGGTGCCGAACCCCGGCTGCTGCAGCACCACCTCGTCCAGCATCCAGCGCCAGGGTTGCCAGCGGTTGTCCAGGCGGTCGCGCCGCATGACGACGGCGACGTCCAGCGAAGGCCTGTTGCTCATGATGTCTCCGTCACCCCGCAAGGTTCGGGCCATCTTAGCCCCGGTGGGGAAACGGGGTCGGGCGCCGCGGAGAAAAACGGCTCAGGTGCTCTTGGACACCCGGATGGTCGGGATCTTCGAGCTGAAGTCCTTGGACTGGCCGGCGACCTTCACCGCCATCTGCCGGGCCACGCTCTTGTAGACGCCGGCCAGTTGGCCGTCGGGATCCGAGACCACGGTCGGCTTGCCGCCGTCGGCCTGCAGCCGGATGGCCATGTCCAGCGGCAGCGAGCCCAGGTAGTCGATGCCGCGCTCGGCCGCGTAGCGCTTGCCGCCACCCTCGCCGAAGATGTGCTCCACGTGCCCGCAGTTGCTGCACACGTGCATGGCCATGTTCTCCACCAGGCCCAGGATGGGCACGCCCACCTTCTCGAACATGGTGACGGCCTTGCGGGCATCGATCAGGGCGATGTCCTGCGGCGTGGTCACGATCACCGCGCCCGTCATGGGCACCCGCTGCGACAGCGTGAGCTGGATGTCGCCGGTGCCGGGCGGCAGGTCGACGACGAGGTAGTCGAGTTCGCGCCAGTTGGTCTGGCGCAGCAACTGCTCCAGCGCCTGGGTGGCCATGGGGCCGCGCCAGATCATGGCTTCGTCCTGGTTGACCAGGAAGCCGATGGACATGACCTGCACGCCGTAGTTCTCCAGCGGCTCCATGGTCTTGCCGTCCTCGCTGGTCGGCCGCCCCTCGATGCCCATCATCATGGGCTGGCTGGGCCCGTAGATGTCGGCGTCCAGCAGGCCCACCGACGCGCCCTCGGCCGCCAGCGCCAGCGCCAGGTTGACCGCCGTGGTGCTCTTGCCCACGCCGCCCTTCCCGGACGCCACGGCGACGATGTTCTTCACCTTGGGCAGCAGCTGCACGCCGCGTTGCACGGCATGCGGCACCACCTTGGTCGTGACGTTGACCGAGACGTTGGACACCCCCGGCACGCCCCTGGCCGCCGCCACCAGGGCCTGGCGCAAGGCCGGCACCTGGCTCCTGGCCGGGTAGCCCAGCTCGACGTCGAAGGCGACGTCGCCGCCGTCGACCTGCAGGTTCTTCACCGCCTTGGTCGAGACGAAATCGGTTCCCGTGTTCGGGTCCTTGACGGCCGCGATCGCGGCCAGCACTTGTTCGGAGGTCGCCATGGACCCCATTGTTGCAGGCCGCGTGCATCTTCCGTCCGGCAGCCCTGTGCCGCGAGGGGACTACGGACGAGGACATGCGCGGCGCCGGCCGGGCCGCGCGGGGTGGCGCCCTAAAATCGCCGGTTCCCCCCGTACAGGCTTCCCATGCGCCAGCGCAAGCTTTTCGTCACCACCGCCCTGCCCTACGCCAACGGCAAGTTCCACATCGGCCACATCATGGAATACATCCAGGCCGACATCTGGGTGCGGCACCAGCGCATGGGCGGGCACATGGTGCACTTCGTCGGCGCCGACGACGCGCACGGCGCGCCCATCATGATCGCGGCCGAGAAGGCCGGCCAGACGCCCCAGCAGTTCGTGGCGGGCATTGCCGCCGGCCGCAAGGAGTACCTGGACGGTTTCCACGTCCGCTTCGACAACTGGCACTCCACCGACAGCCCCGAGAACACGGCGCTGGCCCAGGGCATCTACGAGGCCCTCAAGGCCAACGGGCTGGTGGCCACCCGCACCATCGAGCAGTTCTACGACCCGGTCAAGGGCATGTTCCTGCCGGACCGCTACATCAAGGGCGAGTGCCCCAACTGCCATGCCAAGGACCAGTACGGCGACAGCTGCGAGGTCTGCAGCAGCGTCTATTCGCCGACGGACCTGATCGAGCCGTACTCCACCCTCAGCGGCGCGCGTCCCGAGCTGCGCAGCTCGGAGCACTACTTCTTCAAGCTGTCCGATCCCCAGGTGGTCGAGTTCCTGAAGGCCTGGACGCAGGACGGCAAGCTGCAGCCCGAAGTGGCGAAGAAGGCCAGCGAATGGTTCGAGGCCGGGCTGGCCGACTGGGACATCAGCCGCGACGCGCCCTACTTCGGCATCGAGATACCGGACGCGCCGGGCAAGTACTTCTACGTCTGGCTGGACGCGCCGATCGGCTACCTGGCCAGCCTCAAGAACCACTTCGACAAGGGGCAGGCGCGCGACCACTGGCATGCGCCTTCGCGCACCGACGCCACCTTCGAGCAGTACGTGGCCGACCCGGCCGTGGAGCAGGTGCACTTCATCGGCAAGGACATCGTGTACTTCCACACCCTGTTCTGGCCGGCCATGCTGCAGTTCTCCGGCCGCAAAACGCCCAGCCAGGTCAACGTGCACGGCTTCATCACCGTCAGCGGCGAGAAGATGAGCAAGAGCCGGGGCACCGGCATCGACCCGCTGCGCTACCTGTCGATCGGCATGAATCCGGAGTGGCTGCGCTACTACATCGCGGCCAAGCTCAATGGCAAGGTGGAGGACGTCGACTTCAACCCCGACGACTTCATCGCGCGGGTGAACGCCGACCTGATCGGCAAGTACGTGAACATCGCCAGCCGGGCCGCCAAGTTCGTCCCGGGCGGCAAGCTGGTCGGCTCCTTCGGCGGCGAGGAAACCCGCGCCACCCGGCTTGTGGACGAGGTGCGCAACCTGTACGAAGGGCGCGAGTACGGCAAGGCGGTGCGCGAGATCATGGCCTTTGCCGACGAAGTGAACCTGCGCTTCGACGCCGCCGCGCCCTGGAAGCTGGTGAAGGAAGGCAAGGCCGACGAGGCCGCCCTGGTGTGCTCGGAGTGCCTGGAGTCCTTCAAGGTCATGACGGCCTGCCTCAAGCCCATCCTGCCGGCGCTGGCTCAGCAGGCCGAGGCCTTCCTGCGCTGCGAGCCCCTGGACTGGGCGAACGCGGCGCGGCCGCTGGGCGCCGGGCACCAGGTGGGGGCCTACCAGCACCTGATGCAGCGGGTCGAGGGCAAGCAGGTGGACGCCCTGTTCGAGGTGGCCGAGGAAGCGAAGGCGGCACCCGCCTCCACGACGTCCGAGGATGGCGGCGCACGGCCGGGCGGCGAGGCGCTCGCGGCCGGGATCACCATCGACGATTTCGCCAAGGTCGACCTGCGCATCGCGAAGATCGTGGACTGCCAGCCGGTGGAGGGCTCGACCAAGCTGCTGCGCCTGACGCTGGACGTGGGCGAGGGCCGGATGCGCAACGTGTTCTCCGGCATCGCCTCCGCCTACCAGCCGGAGCAGCTGGCCGGCAAGCTCACCGTGGTGGTGGCCAACCTGGCGCCGCGCAAGATGAAGTTCGGCGTGAGCGAAGGTATGGTGCTGGCCGCCAGCCATGCGGACGAGAAGGCAAATCCGGGCATCTTCGTGCTGGAACCCTGGCCGGGCGCCGAACCCGGCATGCGGGTGAGATAAACCACCCCCGAAGCGCCTTTGGCGCGCCCCTCGAGGGGCGTCGCTAGCGGCCCGGCCAAGCCGGTCCCGCGTTGGCACTAAATTGCCCCCTGACTCCCTTGCGCTACCGCTGGGAACCTCGCCTCCGCGGAATCTCGACAGGGTCGCCGTGTTCGCTCCCCGCCGCTTGCGCCATCACCCATTCGGAGAAGCGCTCGGCAGCCGGGTGGGCGCCCAGCGAGCGGCGGCTGCACAGGAAGTAGCCGCGGCCGGTCGAGGCGGCCCCTGCCACCGGCATCGCCAGCCGGCCTGCCGCCAGGTCGGCTTCCACCATGCACTTCTGCACCACCGCCACCCCCATGCCGCTGCGCGCGGCCTCGATCAGGTTCATCACCAGGTCGAAACCGGTGCCGCGCCAGCCGGCGGGCAGGTGCACGCCCGCCGCCTGCGCCCACAGCCCCCAGTTGTCCGGGTAGTTAGAGTGGTAGAGCAGGGGTTGCCGAACCAGATCCGCCGCCGAGCGGATGCGGGCGCCCAGGCGCGGCGCGCACACCGCCACGATCTCGCGGCCGACCAGGTACCGGGCGGCGATCTGGCGCGGCCAGGCCTGGCCCCGCTGCGGCTTGAGCGCGATCCACAGGTCCACGTCCTCGCGCCGGAAGTCCTCGTCGTGGTGGTACTGGCGGAACTCCAGTTCCACTTCGGGGTGGCGCGCGCGGAAGTCCTCCAGCCGCGGCATCAGCCACAGGTTGCCCAGGCTGGTCACGACCGACAGCCGCAGCCGCAGCCGGTCCGGCCGGCGCTGCAGGTCTGCCGCGGCCTGCTCCAGCGCCGCCAGCGGCTTTTCCACCCGTCGCAGCAGCTGCGCGCCGGCGTCGGTCAAACGCACGCCCGCGCCCGAGCGGGTGAGCACGTCCACGCCGAGCTGCTCCTCCAGCCGCAGCACGGCGCGGCTGACCGCCGCCTGGGTGACGAACAGGCGATCGGCCGCCTTGCGGAAGCTGCCGGTGCGCGCCACCGCGACGAAGGCATGCAGTTCCACCAGCGAAGGGCTGCGTAGGGCCATGCGGCGATTACAACATGTCATCACCGGAGGCGAAAAAGTCGTTTGTCCGAGTGCGCCCCCGCACCTACCCTGCGGCGCTGCTTCAACCCGCCGAGATCCAAGCCATGAAGACTCGCCACTTCCTCAAGACCCTGGCCTGCGCGGCCGCCCTGGCCGCCGTCGGCGGCGTCCATGCCCAGGCGAACTACCCCACGCAGCCGATCAAGCTGATCGTGCCGTTCGCGCCCGGCGGTTCCACCGACCTGGCCGCGCGCCTGATCGCCGAGTACGGAGGCCGCGAGCTGGGCCAGTCCATCGTGGTGGAGAACAAGGCCGGCGCCGGCGGCTCGCTGGGCATGGAGTTCGTCTCCAAGGCCAAGGCCGACGGCTACACCCTGGGCATGGCCACCGTCAGCACCCACGGCAGCAATCCGGCCGTCTATGGCAGCAAGCTGAAGTACGACCCGGTGAAGGACTTCGCGCCCGTCACCAACGTGGCCACCACGCCCAGCGTGTTCGCGGTCAACCCCAAGGTGCCGGCGCAGGACATGAAGCAGTTCATCGCCGCCGCCAAGGCCCAACCGAACAAGTTCAGCTTCGCCTCCCCCGGCACCGGCTCGCTGGGCCACGCCAACATCGAGCACTTCATGGCGCTGGCACAGATGAAGATGCTGCACGTGCCCTACAAGGGCGCGGGCCTGGCGATGAACGACGCGCTCGGCGGCCAGGTCGATGCCATCACCGACAACCTGCCCTCGGCGCTGCCGCACATCAAGGCCGGCAAGCTGCGCGCGCTGGCCGTGCTGTCCGAGAAGCGCTCGCCCGCGCTGCCCGACGTGCCGACCTACGGCGAGCTCGGCTTCCCGCAGATGGGTGGCGGCGGCTGGTTCGGCGTCGTCGCCCCGGCCGGCACCCCGCCGGAGATCGTGGCCAAGCTGAACCAGGCCTTCCACAAGGCCATGAAGAACCCCGAGTTCATTCGCAAGATGGACGAGTCCGGCGCGACGCTGATCCCCAACACGCCGGAGCAGTTCGCCCAGCAGATCCGCCAGGCCATGGAGCGCTACCAGCGGGTGGCGCAGATGGCGAAGATCGCGATCGACTGAAGGCCCGGCCCTTGAGCCCCTTCACCCTGCAGCGGCCCGCCGGCCCGGCGGTGCCGCTGGTGTGCGATTCGCCGCACAGCGGCACCTGGTACCCCGATGACTACCGCCCCGCCGTGCCGCTGGCCCTGCTGCGCGGCGGCGAGGACACGCACGTGGACCGGCTGTGGGCGGCGGTGCCGTCGGTCGGCGGCACGCTGCTGGCGGCGCACTTCCCGCGCACCTACATCGATCCCAATCGCAGCGAGGACGACCTCGACCCGGAACTGCTGGACGCGCCCTGGCCCGCGCCGCTGGCGCCGACCGAGAAGACCCGGCTCGGCTTCGGCCTGGTCTGGCGCAACGTGCGCGCCGGCGTGCCGATCTACGACCGCAAGCTCACCGTGGCCGAGGTGCAGGCGCGCCTGGAGCGCTGCTGGCGCCCGTACCACCAGGCGCTGGCGGGCTGCATCGAGCAGGCGCAGCGCGAGTTCGGCGCCGTCTGGCACCTGAACCTGCACTCCATGCCCAACGACGCCTACCAGCGGCTGCAGATCGCCAGCCCGCACCCGCTGGCCGACTTCGTGCTGGGCGACCGCGACGGCCGCACCTGCGAGCCGGCCTTCGTCGACCTGGTCGAACGCGAGCTGCGCGGCTTCGGCTACACGGTCGCGCGCAACGACCCGTACAAGGGCGTGCAGCTGATCGAGCGCATCGGCCAGCCGCAGCTGCGCCGGCACAGCCTGCAGGTGGAGATCCGCCGGCCGCTGTACATGGACGAGGCCACGCGCGAGCCGAACGAGGGCTTCGCGCCGCTGCAGGCCAACCTCACCCGGCTGCTGCACACCCTGGCCGGCTACGTGCGCGAGCAGGCCGCGACTTGAAACCGCAGGGCGGGCCGTAGAATGCCGGCCATGGCGCCCGCGCCCATCCTGCCCTTGACGCGCCGCAGGCGCTTCATCATCCGGCTGCACCACTGCGGCCCTCCGGCGACGAGCTGAACACCCCGTTCGTTCGACTTCCGGAGCTTTCCTTGCCCATTTCCTTCGCCTTCCGTCCGCGCATCGCGGACGCGCTGCGTGGCTACGACCGCGAGCGTTTCCTGCGCGACCTCGGTGCCGGCGCCACCGTCGGCATCGTCGCCCTGCCGCTGGCCATGGCCTTCGCCATCGCCTCCGGGCTGACGCCCCAGGCCGGCCTCTGGACGGCGATCATCGCCGGCCTGCTGATCGCGCTGCTGGGCGGCTCGCACGTGCAGATCGGCGGCCCGGCGGGCGCCTTCATCGTCATCGTCTACGGCATCGTCGAGCGCTACGGGGTGGCCAACCTGCTGATCGCCACCGCCGGCGCCGGCGTGCTGCTGTTCGCCATGGGCCTGCTGCGCCTGGGACGGCTGGTGCGCTACGTGCCGGTGAGCATCGTCATCGGCTTCACCAACGGCATCGCGCTGCTGATCGCCGCCTCCCAGATCAAGGACTGGCTGGGGCTGGACATCGACAAGATGCCGGCCGACTTCTTCGCGCAGCTGCGCACGATCGGCGCGAACATCGGCAGCTTCAACCCCTACGCCTTCGGCCTGGGCACCGCCTGCTTCGTCGGCCTGATGCTGTGGCCGCGGCTGTGGGCAGCCCGCGCCCGCCTGCAGGGCTCGCTGGACCTTCCCGGACTGCAGCGCGCCAGCGAGGTCGGCGCCCGCATCCCCGGGCCCATCGTGGCGCTGGTCACCCTGACGGCGCTGGCGTCCTTCCTGCAGTTCCCGGTCGAGACCATCGGCAGCCGCTTCGGCGACATCCCGCGCGGCATGCCGGCGTTCGCGCTGCCGGAGTTCAGCTGGGAGACGGTCAAGATGCTGTTCTCGCCCATGCTCACCATCGCGGCCCTGGGCGCGATCGAGTCGCTGCTGTGCGCGCGGGTGGCCGACCAGGTGTCCGGGCTGCCGCGGCACGACCCGAACCAGGAGCTGATGGCCCAGGGGGTGGCCAACTTCGTGGTGCCGTTCTTCGGCGGCATGCCGGCCACGGGCACGATCGCCCGCACCGTCACCAACGTGCGCGCCGGCGGCACCACGCCGGTGGCGGGGGTGGCGCATGCCATCACCCTCGCCCTGATCGTGCTGCTGGCGGCGCCGCTGGCGCTGCTGGTGCCGCTGTCGGTGCTGGCCGGCATCCTGTTCTTCGTCGCCTGGAACATGGGCGAGTGGCGCGAGTTCGCGCACCTGCGCCGCCATCCGAACGACTACCGGCTCAAGCTGCTGGGCACCTTCGCGCTCACGGTGGTGTTCGACCTCACCGTCGCCGTGCAGGTGGGGCTGCTGGCGGCCTGCCTGTTGTTCATCCACAAGATGAGTTCGCTGTTCGGCGTGGAGCGCAGCGACGGCGAGAACGGCGCCATGCGCTTCAGCCTGTACGGCTCGCTGTTCTTCGGCGCCACCGCCAAGATCGACCCCATCCTCGACGAGGTGGAGCGCGGCCCGGAACAGCCGCAGGTGGTGCTGGACGCGCTGCACCTGGTGCACCTGGACAGCTCCGGTCTGGACACGCTGCGCCAGCTGCTCAAGGCGGTGCAGCAGAAGGGCGGCACGCTGCGGCTGGAGAACCTGCACGAGCAACCGCGGGAGCTGATCGAACACGCCGGTTTCGCCGAGGAACTGGGCGTCACCGGCTGAACGCCTGCAGCGACGACCGGGGCTAGCGGCTGGGGCCGCCCCGGTTCTCCGGCGCCTCCGGGTCCGGCCCGGTCGTGGTGCGCACCACGCGGTAGTCCTTGTCGAACCACACGGTGAACACCATCGAGGTGTTGGGCATCTGCATCCAGCGCCAGTCCCAGGCCTCCTCGCCCTTGAGCGCATAGGGCGTCTTCTTCGCCGGCTTGCCCAGCATGCGGCGTACCGGCTCCATGGCCATCCCCGGCTGCACTTTCGCGAACGTGTCCGGGTTCAGCACCTGCCGCAGGGCACTCATCTTCCCGTCCGGGCCGATGGTGATCATGTAGTTCTCGTGCCCGGCCGGGTTGCGGTTGTATTCCAGGGTGCGGGCGCCGCCCGGCTCGTCCCAGACGTTCTCGGGCGCGCCGAACTGGGCGCGCACGTCGGCCTCGGTGGACACGCCTTCCTCCAGCTTCTCGATGCGGCGCTGGTCGCAGCCGGCCAGGGGCAGCAGGGCGAGCAGGGCAGCGAGGAATCCCATCGAGGCGCGCAGGTAAAATCGGGCGTTCACCGCGCACAGTCTATGTCCAAGTTGCTCCGCATCTTCCGCCGGCCGGACTACCAGTCCGACGTCACCCAGTTCATCGAAGGGCTCAAGGCGCAGCGCCCGGACATCGAGGCCCAGCAGCGCGCGGGCCGCGCCCTGCTGTGGGACAAGCACATCGACCGCGACGCGCTGGCCGAATGGAAGCAGGCGCGCGTGCGTCCCAGCTCCTACGTCTACTACGCCTGGGGCCCGGGCAAGAAGTCCTGAAGTGGACGAGGGCAGCGAGGCCACCCTGCCGCAGCCCGGGGCGCCGGAGCTGACCGGCATGCCCGAGGTGGTCGACCAGGTCGCGCTGGCGCGCCTGTACGGCGAACCGCTGTTCGCCCTGCCCACCGACCTGTACATCCCGCCCGACGCGCTGGAGGTGTTCCTCGAGGCCTTCGAGGGCCCGCTGGACCTGCTGCTGTACCTGATCCGCAAGCAGAACTTCAACATCCTCGACATCCCGATGGCGGCGGTGACCCGCCAGTACCTGCAGTACGTCGAGGAGATCCGCTCGCGCAACCTGGAGCTGGCCGCCGAATACCTGCTGATGGCGGCCATGCTGATCGAGATCAAGTCGCGCATGCTGCTGCCGCCGCGCAAGACCGCGGAAGGCCAGGAGCCGGAGGACCCGCGCGCCGAGCTGGTGCGCCGCCTGCTCGAATACGAGCAGATGAAGCTGGCCGCGGCGCGCCTGAACGAGGTGCCGCAGCTCGGGCGCGACGTGCTGCGCGCGCAGGTCTACATCGAGCAGGCGCTGCAGCCCCGGTTCCCGGACGTGGCCGTCGCCGACCTGCAGGAAGCCTGGCGCGACATCCTCAAGCGCGCCAGGCTGGTCCAGCACCACCGGATCTCGCGCGAGGAGCTCTCGGTGCGCGAGCACATGAGCATCGTGCTGCGCAAGCTGCAGGGGCGCCGCTTCGTGCCCTTCGAGGACCTGTTCGACCCCGCGCGCGGCGTGCCGGTGCTGGTGGTCACCTTCATCGCGACGCTGGAACTGGCCAAGGAGTCCCTGATCGAGCTGACCCAGGCCGAGGCGTTCGCGCCCATCTACGTCCGGCTCGCGTACCAACCGGCATGAACTCCCTCGACTTCGACGTCGTCATCGTCGGCAGCGGCCTGGCCGGCCTGTCGGCGGCGCTGCACCTGGCCCCCACCCACCGGGTCGCCGTGATCACCAAGCGGGCGCTGGCCGACGGCTCCAGCGGCTGGGCCCAGGGCGGCATCGCCGCGGTGCTGGCCGAAGGCGACAGCTTCGACTCGCACGTGGACGACACCCTGGTCGCGGGGGCCGGCCTGTCGGAGCCGGCCGCCACCCGCTTCGTGGTCGAGCACGCCCCCGAGAGCATCGGCTGGCTGCGCGAACTGGGCGTGCCCTTCTCGCAGGAGAACGGCCAGCTGCACCTGACGCGCGAGGGCGGCCACAGCGCGCGGCGCATCGTGCACGTCACCGACGCCACCGGCGCGGCCGTGCAGCAGACGATGATCGAGCACGTGCGGCGCACGCCCAACATCAGCCTGTTCGAGCACCACACGCTGGTGGACCTGATCACCAGCCGGCGCATCGGCCAGGCGCCGCCCCGCTGCCTGGGGGCGTACGCGCTGGACGAGCAGGCCGACCGGGTGCTCACCTTCCGGGCGCCGCACACCATCCTGGCCACCGGCGGCGCCGGCAAGGTCTACCTGTACACCACCAACCCCGACACGGCCACCGGCGACGGCATCGCGGCGGCCTGGCGGGCCGGCTGCCGCGCGACGAACATGGAGTTCATCCAGTTCCACCCGACCTGCCTGTACCACCCGCTGGTCAAGAGCTTCCTGATCACCGAGGCGGTGCGCGGCGAAGGCGGCCGCCTGCTGCTGCCCGACGGCACCCGCTTCATGCCGCAGCACGATCCGCGCGCCGAACTGGCGCCGCGCGACATCGTGGCGCGCGCGATCGACTTCGAGATGAAGAAGCACGGGCTGGACTGCGTCTACCTGGACATCTCGCACCAGCCGGCCGAATTCGTGCGCGAGCACTTCCCCAACATCCATGCGCGCTGCCTGGAGCTGGGCATCGACATCACGCGCCAGCCGATCCCGGTGGTGCCGGCCGCGCACTACACCTGCGGCGGCGTGCACACCGACCTGCTGGGGCGCACCGACCTGCCCGGCCTGCACGCCATCGGCGAGACCGCCTACACCGGCCTGCACGGCGCCAACCGGCTGGCCAGCAACTCGCTGGTCGAGTGCATGGTGTTCGCCCGCTCGGCCACGCGCGACATCGTGGCCACGCCCATGCCGCCGGTACCGGCGCTGCCGGCGTGGGACGTCAGCCAGGTCACGGACCCGGACGAATCGGTGGTGATCTCGCACAACTGGGACGAGCTGCGCCGCTTCATGTGGGACTACGTCGGCATAGTCCGCACCAACAAGCGCCTGGAGCGCGCCGCCCACCGCATCCGGCTGCTGCAGGAAGAGATCCAGGAGTTCTACGCCAACTTCCACGTCAGCCGCGACCTGCTGGAACTGCGCAACCTGGTCACCGTGGCCGACCTGATCGTGCGCTCGGCGCGCCTGCGCCACGAGAGCCGCGGCCTGCATTTCAGCCGCGACTACCCGGAGACGGCGCCGATCGCGAAGCCGACCACGCTGGTGCCCTGACTCGGGGCGAGGCTGGGTCGCCGGCGGGGCGATCTAGTCGCGGGTGCCTGCGGCCCCAGCCCTGCTTTTCTTCCGAGCAGCCTCTTCGGCCGCGGCACGCGCCGCACGCTCGGCACTTTCACGGGCTGGATCCCTCGCGTGCAACCTGTGCACGCCTTCGTGGCAGGACCGGGTCCACTGCAGCGACCGCTGCCAGCAGGCCTCGTCGACGTCCCAGGGGGACGACTCGGCGAGGCATCGCTGGAGGCTGTCGACCGCGATCCTGCGACAGGGTTCGAATTCGTTGGACGTGGGCGATGCCATCGCCGCGGAGGACCCGAGGGCGAGGAGAAGAACGACCCAGGGATGGGCGCGCAAGGCGGGTTTCGATCGGCTCATGGGGGGCAGCCTCGACGGCTCCTTCGGCCAGGCAGGCAAGGCGGGATGCGGAGGAGCGCACTGTAGTGGATCGCCGCCTTCGCGCCGGCCCGGACACGGGGCAGCGCATTTTCGGCATAGTGGGCCCGATGCAGCGCAGCGACATCCCCGCCCGGCTCGATCGCCTGCCCTGGTCGCGCTGGCACTGGCGGCTGGTGCTGGCCCTCGGCGTGGCCTGGGTGCTGGACGGCCTCGAGGTCACCATCGTCGGTTCGCTGGGCGGCGTGCTGGAACGCCCCGACACGCTGGCGCTGTCGGCGGCGCAGATCGGCTGGAGCGGCTCGCTCTACGTGGGCGGCGCGGTGATCGGTGCCATCGTGTTCGGCCGGCTGGCGGACCGGCTGGGACGCAAGCGGCTGTTCCTGGTCACGCTGCTGGTCTACATGCTGGCGACCGTGGCGACCGCGTTCTCCACCGGCTTCGTGAGCTTCGCCGCCTGCCGCTTCGCCACCGGCCTGGGCATAGGCGGCGAATACGCGGCCATCAACTCCGCGATCGACGAACTGATCCCGGCGCGGGTGCGCGGACGGGTGAACCTGGCCATCAACGGCAGCTTCTGGATTGGCGCGGCCCTGGGCGCGCTGCTGAGCCTGTTCCTGCTGGATGCACGGGTGCTCGGGCCGGAGACGGGCTGGCGCGCCGCCTTCCTGCTGGGCGCGGTGATGGCGGTGGCCATCCTGCTGGTGCGCCGGCACGTGCCCGAGAGCCCGCGCTGGCTGCTGGCCCACGGCCACGCGCAGGAAGCCGAGCGCGTCGTCGCGGGCATCGAAGCGGCGGTCCACGGCCGGGCCGCCACGGCGACGAGCGCCGGCGCCCTGCCGCCACCGGCTCGGCGCGCCACCGTGCCCAGCCTGGGCGAAGTCGCGCACGTGCTGCTGCGCCGCTATCCGCAGCGCAGCGCCGTGGTGCTGGCGCTGATGGTGTCGCAGGCCTTCTTCTACAACGCCATCTTCTTCACCTACGCGCTGGTGCTGACCCGCTTCTACGCCGTGGATGCCGCGCGGGTGGGCATGTTCATCTTCCCTTTCGCTGCCGGCAACGTGCTGGGGCCCCTGCTGCTCGGGCCGCTGTTCGACCGCATCGGCCGCCGCCGCATGATCGCGGCAACCTATGCGCTGTCGGGCGTCGGCCTCGCGCTCACCGGCGTGGGCTTCCTCACCGACGTGCTCGATGCGACGACGCAGACCCTCGCCTGGTCGGCGGTGTTCTTCATGGCGTCCGCCGCCGCCAGCTCGGCCTACCTCACCGTCAGCGAGGTGTTCCCGCTGGAGATGCGCGCCATCGCGATTTCGATCTTCTATGCGGTGGGCACGGCAGTCGGCGGCTTCGCGGCACCGGCGCTGTTCGGCGTGCTGATCGAAACCGGCAGCCGCGCCAACGTGTTCGCCGGCTACCTGGTCGGCGCCGTGCTGGTGCTGGCGGCGGCGGTGGTCGCCTTGCGCTGGGGCGTGGACGCCGAGCGCAAGCCGCTGGAGGAAGTGGCGCCGCCGCTGGGGCTGGGCGGGCGGGAGCCTTAGTTCCCGGCCAGCTTGCGCAGCTCGTTGCGGTAGGCCACGTTGGCGGCCGTGCACATGGCCGTGCCGGCGGCCAGGCCGGCCAGGAAGCCGGCCACGGCTCCCGGAACGGCGCCCACGCCGGGGACCATCACGGTGCCGGCGCTGGCCATCATCGCCGCGCCGCCGCCGCCCATGGGCACGCCGGTGGTGACCGCGCAGCGCTTGGCGATCGACCAGAGGCTTTCGTGCTCGCGGTGGGAAATGATCCCGAGCTTGATCAACTCCCGGCGGAAGTCCTGGCTGATGTCGGACATGGGCCCTGCTCCTCTGCGTTGGTCTGGCCGCGCAGTCTAAGGCAGCAGGCCGCCGCGGTCGCAGGGGGCCTCAGGCGGCGCCGATCTCGGGGACCAGCGAGCCGGCCGGCTGGCCGTTCTTCAGGGCCGCGGTGAAGGT
>Ga0196972_1000160_pt1 | contig 53466 bp, 64 predicted proteins | sample S1v_2013CmetaG_FD_148618 | JGI IMG/M metagenome (GOLD analysis project Ga0196972, IMG submission 148618) | Soil microbial communities from Anza Borrego desert, Southern California, United States - S1+v_20-13C | ecosystem: Environmental > Terrestrial > Soil > Desert | place: USA: California...
GCCTGGCGCGCGCCAACAACGAGGATTCGGTGACGTATGATGCGGCGACCAGGCTCTGTATCCTGGCCGACGGCATGGGCGGCCACAACGCCGGCGAGATCGCGAGCGGCATGGCGACCGCGTTCATCAAGGCGGAATTGGGCCGCTGGATCGCGCGGGCGGGCGCTGTGCGAAACGCGGGCGACTTGGAAGCGGCGATGGCCCAGGTCATCGCGGATGCCAATCGCGCCATCTACAACATGTCCAGGACGACCCCGCAGTATTCGGGCATGGGGACCACGCTGGTCGTCGGCGTGTTCCGCGACGACGGCCTGGTCCTGGGCCATATCGGCGACTCGCGCTGCTACCGTTTGCGCGACGGGCAATTGCAGCAGATCACGAAAGACCACTCGCTGCTGCAGGAGCAGGTCGATACGGGATTGGTGATGCCGGACCAGACGCTGCCGCCGGTGTACGGCAATTTCGTGACGCGCGCCGTCGGCGTCAACGAGAGCGTGCATGCCGACATCGCGCGCCACCTCGTCATGCCGGGCGACCTCTACCTGTTATGTTCCGACGGCTTGTCGGATATGGTGAGCGAAGAAAACGTCGCCGCCATTTTGCGTCGCGAGGATGCCGCGCTCGCGGAAAAGGCCAGGCAACTCATTCGCGCCGCCAATGACGAAGGGGGACGCGACAATATTTCGGTACTTCTGGCGCAGGTTCGGGAAGCGCCCGGCAAATCGGGATTGCTGCATTCCGCGCGGCGTACGATACACGGCGTCTGGCAAGGCTTCCGGCGCAACTGATCCGGCCAAGGCGCTCACGATGAGCTCGCGCCGCCGGACGGCAAGCCGAGATCGATGCCGCCGCAGTCGCTCACTTCGCGCAACGCGATCACATGGCCGATGAACGGTTCGCGCTCGGCCCAGCCGCCGTCGCGCGCCGGCACCAGCCAATAACCCTCATCGTCATGCACGATCCAGTAACGCGGTTGGCTAGAATATTCGTAAATCCTCATGCTTTGTCCCTGTTCGACCACCCCATATCGCCTCCGGAGCAAAACGCGCTCATGCCTGTCGCCAAACGCCTTGCCTGCGAACTCTGCCTGCGCCCGCAATCGGCCTGTATCTGCCGCTGGGTCCACCCGCTGCGCACGTCGGTGGAAGTGCTCATTTTGCAGCATCCGATGGAAGCCGGTAATGCAAAAGGCAGCGCGCGCCTGTTGCATCTGAGCTTGCCGGGCAGCAGGCTGGTGATCGGCGAAACCTTCGATCCCGCCGGATTGCAGGCCTTGTTGCACGCACCGTTCGAGCGCACGGATATCGATGCCGAAGCAGGCCGGCTGCCACAGCGGCAGCCGGTGCTGCTATACCCGGAGAACGACGCGCTTCCCTCTTCGGGCCCCATGGAAATGCCTGTCGAACCATCGCGACTACGCTTGGTCGTGCTCGACGGCACCTGGCGCAAAAGCAGAAAGATGCTTTATCTCAATCCCTTGCTCCAAGGCTTGCCGCGACTTCCCCTGAAAAACATGCCGAGATCGCACTATTTGATCCGAAAGGCGCACCGCCCAGATCACCTGTCGACGCTGGAAGCGGCATGCTACGCATTGATGCGGATCGAAGGCAACGAGAGCGGTTATTGGCCTCTACTACACGCCTTCGACGGCTTCGTCGCCCAGCAAATGCATTACCTTCCACCGGGAAGACGGCCCGAATCCTAGCATGTCGGACTGGATGGCGTGGTATCCATTCTTTTCGCCCGACGCATTCGATACGCGCATGTCGCGGCACGGCACACGATCCGGCTGGCGAACCCAGCAGTGAACCTGCGAGGAAACGCATCGTCTGATTAATGATGAAGCCGTCGCGCGACATCGTCATTTTCCAGCGTTTGCCTTCGGAACCTGCCGTATGAACTTGATGATCACCGGACATCACGTGGATGTCACTCCCGCCATTCGCGCTTATGTTGAAACGAAATTCGAACGCATCATGCGCCATTTCGATCACATCATCGACGCCGCTGTCGTACTGGGCGTGGAACGCCCGTCGGACAAGGATCGGCGCCATCGCGCGGAAGTCAATCTCCGCTTGCGAGGCAATGTCTTGCATGTCGAGGATCGTGCGCAAGACATGTACGCAGCCATCGACGGCCTGGTCGACAAGCTCGATCGTCAGCTCTTGAGGCACAAGGACAAATTGCAAAGCCATCAGCATGATGCCTTGAAGCACGCCACCGAAGGCCTGTAAGCGGCCTTCAAGAAGATCGGAACGGATTGGGCACCTGGTCCGAAGCCGCGGGAGTGAACGGATTGGGCACCTGGTCCGAAGCCGCGGGAGTGATATGTTCCGGCAAGTCGGCTTGCCGCAACGCGGCGACCGTCGCATCGATCAATTCCTTCAACGCCAGGGCCAGCCGCAAGCCGGCCTGGTCCTTGGTGAGCGTGAGCGCGCCATACAGTTCGATGCGGTCGAGCCGGTTCTCCACGGTCAATTCGCCGATGGTCGCCACCTCTGCCTCGTTCTGGAACGGATGGATCATGGTTTTCCTTTCGTTTCGGGCGCCGTCGGTCCGACTTCGACCGGCCGATTCTTCGACTTGCGCGATTTGTGCAATTCCGGGACCGGCAGCGTCATCTTCGTTTCCCGGATTTCCGCCGGCAAGCGCGGGAACGGATCGATGCGGGCGAATTCCTCCAGTTCGGCGATCGACATCGTCCAATATTCCATGCCCTCGGCATTCGGCGTGACATAAGCGGCGGCCTGGCGGCGCGCCGGATCGTAGATCGCCTTGAATACCGAAGTCGGCACCAGGACCCGGCCATTGAGCCGCTGCAACGAGGTTCCTTCGAACACCGGACCCGTGACGACGAACAATTCGCCGCTTTGCCGTGCAAGCCGGCGCACGCTCTCCTCGATGCCCGCCCACAAGCCTTGGTTATTGTTCGGATGTTGCGGAATCATGTTCGCCAGCGAAAAACTTTCGTACTGTGCGTTCTCGGTCCCCATATCGCCGGCCGGCGCCATATGGCCGCGATCGAAGCCGGAGCGCGCGTAGTCGCGCAACTCCGCCCGCTCCGCCGCGGGAAGGCGTTCTTCCGCATGGAAACTGTTCTTGTGCTTCAATTCGTCGGCGCTCCGAACGCTCGTTGCGGTCAAATGCTCGGCCGCCCATATCGGAGTCCGCGATACGCCGCTGTGCATGACGGCATAACCCTCGAAGCACAGCATCTGCGTCTTCTTGCCGAGACTCGGGCTGACGATGGCCGGCGGAGTGCCGTCCGCAAAATGTTCATTGCAAACGGGCTCGCGCCCCGTACAGGCGGCGGCCAAGAACGCCAGCATCGCGCCGGCGGCATACAGACGCCTCATGCCGCGCCTGACATGCAATAAAAGCGCCAGCCGATGGAGGCTCGTCGGCCGACCGCGTCAGCCCGACCGTATCAAGCGCATCAGGCCGTGCGCATAAGGCGCGCGGGAATCGGGAGGCTTATCGCGCCGTCCGGAATCGATTGATCGCGTCGCGCGTCTCGACGGCGACACGCCGCGCCGCCTGCGTAAAATCTTCGTCGCCATGCTGCTTCGCGTACAGGATTGCACGCGAAGAATTGATCATCATGCCGTTGCCGCTCGCGGTCTTGCCGGCATTCATGGTCGCCTCGATGTCGCCGCCTTGCGCGCCGATGCCTGGCACGAGAAGAGGCATGTCGCCGACGATGGCGCGCACCTCGGCAAGTTCGGCAGGAAAGGTCGCGCCGACCACGAGGCCGCATTGACCGCTCGTATTCCATTTTTCGGCGACCAGCCGCGCCACATGCTGATACAGCGGCGTGCCGGCTACATCCAGGAATTGCAGGTCGGAACCGCCCGGATTCGAAGTGCGGCACAGGATGATGACGCCGCGGTCCTTGCGTTCGAGATAGGGCGCGATCGAATCGTAGCCCATGTAGGGATTGACGGTCACGGCATCCGCGCCGTAGCGCTCGTATGCCTCGCGCGCGTACTGTTCGGCGGTGGCGCCGATGTCTCCGCGCTTGGCATCCAGCACGATCGGAATCCGCGGGTATTTTTCGCGGATATAGGCGCAGATCGCCTGCAGTTGGTCTTCGGCGCCGAGACCGGCGAAATACGCGATCTGCGGCTTGAAGGCGCAGACCACGTCGGCCGTGGCATCGACGATCGCCGCGCAGAAATGAAAGATCGCGTCGGGCCGGTCCTGGATATCCTCCGGAATCTTCGCCAGATCGGGATCGAGTCCGACGCACAAGAGGGAATCGTTGGCCGACCAGGCGGCGGCAAGCTTGTCGGTAAATTTCACTGTTCTTCTCCCGCTAGTGCAACCCGCGTATTGTACCGCGCCGTGCTATCTTCCCGGCATGATTTCCCTCTCCCGCAAAGACTGGATTCTTCTCATCCTGCTGACGCTCTGCTGGGGCGTCAACTGGCCGATCATGAAGCTCGGCGTGCTCGCCTTTCCGCCGTTGAGCTTTCGCACGCTCTCCATGCTGCTCGGTCTGCCCACGCTCTGGCTGGCCGCGCGCCTGTTGCGCACGCCGCTGGCGATCCCGGCCGGCGGCGCCCCGGCGGTCGTCCGGCTTGCGATTCCGAACATGGTGCTGTGGCACATGCTGATGATTCTCGGCCTGAGCATGCTGCCGTCCGGCCGTGCGGTCATCCTCGGTTATACGATGCCGGCCTGGGCGGTGCTCGGCGGCCTCGTATTCTTCGGCGAGCGCATCGGGAAGACCGCCTGGCTCGGCGTCGGTTGCGCGGTCGGCGGCGCGCTGCTGTTGCTGTCGGGCGAATTTTCGGCGATCAGCGGCCGGCCGCTTGGCAGCCTGCTGGTGCTCGTCGCCGCCGCCTGCTGGGGTTACGGCACGGTCGCCATGAAGCGCACGCCGATCGAGATACCGACGGTCGCGTTGACGTTCTGGATGCTGACGCTGACGACGGTCGTCATGGGTGCAGCCTCCTGGTTGTTCGAACGCGACGCCTGGCGCCTGCCCGACGCGGTCGAATGGAGCGCCATCGTCTACAACGCCGTCGTCATCTTCGGCTTCGCCCACGCGGCCTGGTTCCGGCTGGCGCGCACCTTGCCGCCGTTCGCGTCGAGCCTGTCGATCATGATGATCCCGGTGGTCGGCGTATTCTGCGGCGCCTGGTTGCTGGGAGAAACGCCGCATTGGCGGGACTACGGCGCCATGCTGCTGATCCTGGCCGCGATGAGCATCGTGCTGTTGAAACCGGGCAGTCCCGGCCGCACATAGTAGACGTTGATCGACGGGCAATGGTCTGTTACCTTGCCGATCTTTAGTGAGGAACAAGATGAACAAATACCTGAAATGGATCGCCACCGCGGTGCTTGCGGCAACCCTTTCCGCCTGCGGCTACAACGATTTCCAATCCAAGGACGAACAGGTGAAGGCCGCCTGGGGAGAAGTCGTGAACCAGTACCAGCGCCGCGCCGACCTGATTCCGAACCTGGTCAATACGGTCAAGGGTTATGCGTCGCACGAAAGGGAAACGCTCGAGGCCGTCACGCGCGCCCGCGCCGCCGCGACCAGTTTCCAGATCACGCCGGAGGTGCTGAACAATCCGCAAGCCTTCGAAAAATTCCAGCAGGCCCAGGGCCAGCTGTCGTCGGCGCTGTCGCGCCTGATGGTGGTGGCGGAGAAATATCCCGACCTGAAAGCCGACACCAGCTTCCGCGACCTGCAGTCCCAACTCGAGGGCACGGAGAACCGCATTACCGTGGCGCGCCAGCGCTATATCGCCGCCGTGCAGGATTACAACATCCTGGCACGCAGCTTCCCCACCAATCTGACCGCCAAGATGTTCGGCTATGACGTGAAACCTTCCTTCATGGTCGAGAACGAGAAGGCGATTTCGACGGCGCCCAAGGTCGATTTCGGCAAATAATTTCAACCACGAACCATGGCGACCGTCACGATGAACCCGGTGCGCTGCCTGCTCGCCATGCTGCTGGCGCTGCTGATGAGCGCGGCGTACGCGGTCGAATTCGCGCCGATTCCGCCGCTGACCGCGCATGTCACCGATACCGTCGGCATGCTCGGCGCGAACCAGCGCGCGGCGCTGGAAAGCGTGCTCCAGGACTATGAAACGCGCACCGGCAGCCAGATCGCGATATTGCTCGTTTCCAGCACCGAACCGGAAGCGATCGAGCAATACGGCATCCGCGTCGCCGAAGCCTGGAAGATCGGCCGCAAAGGCATCGACGACGGCGTCATCCTCATTGTCGCGAAGGACAATCCCAAAGCCCTGCGGCGCTTGCGCATCGAGGCCGGCCGCGGCGTGCAAGGCGTGCTGACCGATGCGAAAGCCAAGCGCATCCTGCAGGACGTGATAGCGCCGCATTTCCGGCAGAACGATTTTTACGGCGGTCTGGCCGCCGGCGTCTCGGCGATCGCCGGCCTGCTCGACCAAGAACGCTTCGCCCCGCCGAAAGGTCCGCAAGCTCCGGCGGATGAATTCGATTTCAGCGACCTGCTGCCCTTCTTCGTCTTCTTCATCGGTGTGCTCGCCGTCATGTCGCGCGCCGCACGCGCGCGCCGTTTTCTCGGCAACAGCGACTGGGGCAACGCCGCCGGCGTCATTCTCGGCAGCGGACTCGGCCGCCATCATCGGCACGGAGGATTCGGCGGTTTCGGCGGTTCGTCCGGCGGCGGATTTTCCGGCGGCGGCGGCAGCTTCGACGGCGGCGGCGCCTCGGGAGATTGGTAATGAATCGATTGCAACGCCTGCTACGCCATCTGACAACCACGCGTTTCAATGGCCGTCGCGCCTTTCCGCCGCATACGCTGAAGGCGATTCAGGCCGCCATCGCCGACGGCGAGCGCTGCCATCGTGCCGAAGTGCGGCTGATCATCGAGGCCGCGTTGCCGCTCGGCGCGCTACTCGAGAACATGCCTTCGCGCGGACGCGCGCACGAATTGTTTTCCCGTTACCGCATCTGGGATACCGAGGAGAACTGCGGCATTCTCATTTACATCAACCTCGCCGACCACAAGGTCGAGATCGTCGCCGACCGCACGGTGGGGCGTGCACTGAACGCCTCGGAGTGGCAGGCCGCCTGCCGCACCATGACGGAAGGTTTCCACCGCGGCGAATTCCATGACAGCGCCGTTGCCGGCGTGCGGCAGCTCAACGAACTGCTGGCGAAGAATTTTCCCGCCGACGGCTCGCAGGCGAATCAACTGTCGGACCGGCCGTTGGTGCTTTGATCTCGACGGCGCGCGGCGGCCGGCTCAACCGCGCTCGTAGACCCATTGCAGCAAGGCATCGTTGATCTCCGCGCCGGCGACGGCATTGCGATGATTGAGGATGCTGACCACGGCATAGTACTTGCCGGACGCGGCCAGCACATAGCCGGCGACGGCGCGCACATCGTCCAGTCGTCCGGTCTTGATATGCGCCTTGCCGGCCACGCTCTTGTCCCAAAGGCGGTTGCGCATCGTGCCGTCGAACCCGGCCAGCGGCATCGACGAAACGAATTCCGGCATCAGCGGCGATTTGAAGGCAGCCACCAGCATGCGGCCGAGCGTGCGCGGCGCGATGCGTTCGACGCGCGACAGGCCCGAACCATTCTCGATGACGAGCTCGGACGCATCGACCCCCTTGGCCGCCAGCCATTCCTTGACGACTTGCGCGCCGCGCCCGGTGCTGGCCGGTTGGCGCAGGACTTCCAGGGCCAGCGTCAGCAAGGCCTGGCGCGCCATCACATTGTTGCTGTACTTGTTGATGTCGCGCACGATCTCCGGCAGCGGCGCCGACTCCCATTCGGTGATCATGGCCGCCGAGGCAGGCGTCACGCCGTTCTTCACTCCCCCCTTCAAGCTGCCGCCGAGGTCGGCCCACATCTGCCGGAACACCGCGCCGAAATACTGGGTCGGCGTCATCTGGTAGGGATAGGCATACCACGTCTTCTCGCCGCAGGACGCCGCGAAGCCGCCGCTGAAGTCGGCGCCGGTCGTCAGCACGGCGCCGAGCTTGCGCTGCCAGTCGCCGCAATCGCCATTCGTCAAGCGCGGCCCCGTGACCGCGTAATCCGCCATCGGCGGATCCATGACGACCGAGACCGAATTCAGGCTCGGATTGGGAATGAAACGGAATCGCAATGCCGAATAATTCAGCAGCAAGGCATCGGCGCCGACGTTGTACGGCTTGACCGCATCGCCGTCGAATTTGCTCGGGTCGAAAGGCGCTTCCTCGAAGGCGCTGCGGTCCAGCACCAGGTCGCCGCGGATTTCGCGGATGCCGTGGGCGCGGATCTGGCGCAGGAACAGCCAGAAATTCTCGGTCACGAGCTTCGGGTCGCCGCTGCCTTTGATGATGAGATCGCCTTGCAGGATATCGCCGGTTTGGGGGCCTCCGGCGTAGGCCTGGGTCTTCCAGGTATAGGTCGGCCCGAGCATCTCCAGCGCGGCGTAGGTCGTGACGAGCTTCATCGTCGACGCCGGACTGAAGGCCCGTTCGGCGTTGACGGCCACCAACGGCTTGCGCGCCCCGACTTCCTGCACGTAGACACCCAACGCTTGCGCCGGCAACTCCGCGCGTTTCAAGGCTTGCATGACCGGCGACGGCAAACCGTGCGCGGCCGCCGCGAACGGCAACAAGGTCAGGCATACCGAAAGAAATCGACGAATCGGATATCGGGAAAGCATGCGCATAGGGACATTCGGGAAAACGGCCTGGCCCGGTCAGCTGGCGGCCATGACAAACTCGGCCGATTATCCCACGCAGGCAGATCGTGTCAAAATGCTGGCGATGCGCCCCGCAGAAATCCGCCCGGTGCGCCGCAACTCCGGATTCTCATCACGCCATGCCGAAACCCGTTCCGCCGAAACAGTCCGCCGATCCGCTTGCGCTCGACAGCCAGTTTTGCTTCGCGCTGTATTCGGCGTCGCTGGCCATGACCAAGGTTTACAAGCCTTTCCTCGAAAAACTCGGCCTGACCTATCCTCAGTATCTCGTGATGCTGGTGCTCTGGGAACGGGACGGCCTGCTCGTGAAGGAAATCGGTGAAAAACTGTTCCTCGATTCCGGCACCCTGACGCCTCTGCTCAAGCGCCTGGAAGCGGCGGAATTGATCACGCGCACGCGCGACGAGCAAGACGAACGGCAGGTGCGCATCACCTTGACAGGCAATGGCCGGTCCCTCAAGAAGCAAGCGCGGGACATCCCGATGCAAGTCGTCTGCGCCAGCGGTCAATCCGTCGAAACGCTGGTCCGGCTGCGCACCCAGTTGAACGCGATACGCGACGAGCTGAACGACTACTCCCCAGATTGACCGAAACGCCGATTTCGGCGATGCCCTGCACGCCGAATTTAAATTGTGTACAATTGAATTGCTCGCCATTTGATTGATGGCGCTTTTCAACCCCGATAGGAGAACATCATGCAAGTTCTGTACACCGCACAAGCAACCGCAACCGGCGGCCGCGACGGCCGCGCCGTCAGCAGCGACGAACAACTCAATGTCAAGCTCGCCATGCCGAAGCAACTCGGCGGTCCGGGCGGCGAAGGCACGAATCCGGAGCAGCTGTTCGCGGCGGGTTATTCCGCCTGCTTCCTGTCGGCGCTGAAGTTCGTCGCGGCCCACGCGAAAGCGTCGTTGCCGGCGGACGCGGCCGTGACGGCGGAAGTCGGCATCGGCCCGAACGGCGCCGGCGGCTTCGGCCTGACCGCCGCCCTCTCGGTCTCGCTGCCGGGCGTCGACCGGACGACCGCCCAGGCGCTGGTCGACAAAGCGCATGAAGTTTGCCCCTACTCCAACGCGACGCGCGGCAACATCGACGTGAAAGTCGGCCTGGCCTGATCCCCCGCGCCGCGCCCGCGCGAGAATGCAAGGCGGCACGGCGCGTGTTACGAATTGCCGCGCGAGGAAACATTCGCTTACACATTTCTTGTATCCTCGGGGCATCGCTCCGGCGTTTACCGAACTATCGTTTACGGTAAGGGAGCGTCCTATGAACAAGCTGAAAAAAACGGGTTTTCTGATTCTCTTGGCAGGTATCGCGTCGGCAGCTTCGGCGGCCGAATTCGACGAATACGCCCGGGTAGTGAGCGTTACGCCGCAAGTCGAGCGGTTCAACGTGCCGCGCCAGGAATGCCGGACCGAGTACGTTCAAGTCCAGCAGCCGCAGCAACGTAGCACCGGCGGCGCCATTGTCGGCGGCATCATCGGCGGCCTGGCTGGCAACCAGGTCGGCAAAGGCGACGGCCGGGCTGTCGCGACAGCGGCCGGCGCGATCGCCGGCGCCATCATCGGCGACCGCGTCGACAACAGCAACACGCCGACCGCGACGGTCGCCGAGCAGCCAGTCCGCCAATGCCGCATGGTCGAACAGTGGGAATCGCGCACCACCGGCTACCTCGTGACCTACGAATATCGCGGCCATACTTACACCAGCAACATGGCCTACGATCCGGGCGAACGCGTCAAATTGCATGTCACGCTGACGCCGCGCTGAATTCGGAATCATTCCCTCCGTCCTCCCGGCGATCCCATGCCGGGAGGATTTTTTATTTCTGGAAGTTATTTGCCGCTGGACTGATCGATGCCTAAAATACTGTTCTTATATACAGTATTTCAGATATCATGCCGAACCGCGAGCCTCCACCCGCCGATATTGTGACGCAACCGCTACCGACGCCGCGGAAAGGGCGCGGCGCGGTCTCGAACCTGCAAGGCCGCTACGAAGTGCAGTCGCGGGAAGAATTCGACGACGGCTGGCCGGGCGAGCATGAAGATGAGGTTCCGCCACCGCGGAAGACGCAAGTCGTCGAAGAAACCGCAAAGAGCATCCTGTCGCGCAATGCCTCTCCGGATTTGCCGTTCGGCGTCTCGCTCAATCCCTATCACGGCTGCGAACACGGATGCATCTACTGCTTCGCGCGACCGACTCATAGCTATCTCGGCCTGTCGCCCGGGCTCGATTTTGAAAGCCGGATCTTCGCGAAGACCAATGCGCCCGAATTGCTCAGGAGAGAACTGGCGCGCCGCTCGTACCGGCCCGAACCGATCGCGCTCGGCGTCAATACGGATGCCTATCAACCGTGCGAACGCGAATTCCTTCTCACGCGGCGCGTGCTCGAAGTGCTGCACGAATGCGAACACCCGGTCGCACTGATCACGAAATCGTCGCTGATCGAGCGCGATATCGATCTGCTGGCGGACATGGCGAGCAAGCGCCAGGCCATCGCGGCCGTCACGATCACGACACTCGATCCCGCCGTCGCGCGCACGCTGGAGCCGCGCGCGGCAGCCCCGGCCCGGCGCCTGCGCACGATACGCACGCTGGCCGACGCCGGCATTCCGGTCTGCGTCAGCATCGCGCCGGTCATTCCTTTCGTGACCGAACCCGATCTCGAGCGCGTGCTGGCAGCCGCCGCCGAAGCGGGCGCGGACAGCGCCGGCTACATCATCCTGCGCTTGCCATGGGAGGTGAATCCGTTGTTCCAGCAATGGCTGCAGGCGCATTTCCCGGATCGGGCGCGGCGCGTGATGAACCGCATTCGCGACATGCGCGGCGGTCAGGACTACGTCGCGGAGTTCGGCTCGCGCATGAAAGGCGAAGGCATCTGGGCCGACCTGATCCGGCAGCGCTTCGAAAAGGCCGCGGCGCGCGTCGGTCTCGGCATGCACGGCAGGCATTTCAAGGGGCTCGACGCATCGCGCTTTCGCCGTCCTTCCACGGCGCCCGCAAGCCGGCCGGAACGGTCTGGCGACGACGGCGGGCAACTGGATCTCTTCTAGAGGCTGCGCCGCATCGACGGACTTGGAGAACAGAAACAAGCGGTACACGCCTATCCGTGCGACTGGGATCGGCACTCCGGGATCGCATCGGATAGCGGCGTTGAAGCAGGCGATCTTAGAGGTTTTGCTCTAAACGAGAATTACTTTCTCCTTGCATGGACTAATACGGCAAACAAGAATATTGCACACAAGGCGCAAGCTTCGGCCAGGGCACGGGATGATCGGATCGATCGGATCGACATGAAGCCGCGAAGCGAAGGCCAAACAACCAAAAGCCGCATAAGACACAAAAGGAGACAAACCCATGCACCACCGCAGCATGCAGTTCCCTCCGTCGCTGGTCTTGCCGTCCCTTGCCGAACCGGTTCACGCCGCTATCGATCACCGGGCTTACCTCATCCTCCGCGATCAAACCGCGACCTGATCCAGGAGGATTCCATGTCCAAAACCATCCGCTGGGCCCTATTGGGCCTGACGGCGGTATTGCTTCTGCTCGTCGCAAACCGCTTCCGTTCGCCGGACGATCCGCCGGCGGCGCCGACCGTTCAAGCGTCGCCCGTGCGCGAGCCGACGCAACTGGGTCCGGGTCGGTTTTCCGCAGCCGCCGGCGCATTGCCAGCCGCGCGGCCGGATACCGAGGCCCCCGGCGGATTGGCATTGACCGCCGACCGGCGCCTGATCGTCAACAAGGCATTGCGCGACGTGTTCGACTACTTCCTGCTCGGAGGCCATGCAGGAGAACGCGCCCAGCATGTCGCACGGCTGCTGGCGCATTTAAGGGACGCACTGCCTTCGCCCGCGCATGAAGAAGCCGTTCGCATCGCTCATAACTATCTCGCCTACCTGGAACAGCACGACAAACTGCTGGCCCGCGCCGATGCTCCGCGACTGACGACGGACGGCAACCTGCCGCCGGCCGATCTCGACCGCATCGGCGCTTGGCTCGCCGAGCGAGCGCGCCTGCGTCAGTCGACGCTCGGTATCGACGTCGCGCGCGCCTGGTTCGGCGACGAAGAGATCGAGCAACAGCGCAAGCTGGCCGAGTTGCGTGGCGGCGCCCGCCAACCGGCATTGGAGGAAGCCGATCCGGTGCAGCAGACGATGTCCAACCTGAGCGCGTTGCGCGCGCAAGGCGCAAGCGAGCAGGCGCAGCGCAACGTGATCGCCGAACGTTTCGGCGAAGCCGCCGCCCGGCGCTTCGATGCGCTGGAACGCGAAGAACAGGCATGGCGGGAACGCTATGCCGCCTATCGCCGCGAAGCCGAAAGGATTCGGCAACAGGCCGGCGCCGCCGCCGAAGACCGGATGCGCCAGCTCGACGGATTGCGCCAGCAAATGTTTCCCGCCGAGCCGGAACGCATGCGCGCGCAAGCGCTCGACGCGCACGCCGACACGAACAGAATCAGATAAAGGGACCGCATTAGACGGTCAAGCAAAAGCCCTCCCCGCAGGCAGTGTCCGCCACCTCGCCGGTGAACAAGCGGGCAAGGTCTGCTTGGATAGGCTCCAAGGAATCGAGTCACCGCAGTACGCATTACCAGCAACAGCAGTTCCCACCACCACAACAAAGGAGACCTTGCTATGCGATTTGCCCGTACCGTCCTTGCCGCAGCCTTAACCTCCGCCGTCGTCGCCATGGCGCCCGCGCATGCGGCCGACTATGCGAAAACGCAGTATCCGATCGTTCTCGTGCACGGCTTGGCCGGCGTTTCGAAATATTTCGGCTTCATCGATTACTGGTGGCAGATACCCGGCAATTTGCGCAGCAACGGCGCCACGGTCTATGTCGCGGATCTATCCGCGTTCGGCGACGAGACCTTGCGCGGCGAGGAATTGCTGCGCCAGATACGGACCGTGCTGGCCGCGACCGGCGCGCGAAAAGTCAACCTGATCGGCCATAGCCAAGGCGGATTGAGCTCGCGCTATGCGGCCGCCGTCATGCCGCAAGCCGTGGCTTCGGTGACCACGATCGGCACGCCGCATCGCGGCTCGGAAGTCGCCGACTGGATCGCGAGCACGCCGTCGATCGTGCAGGACTTCCTCGCCGGCGGCGCCTCGCTGGCAGGCAGCCTGCTCGGTCTCCTGGTCGGGAAACCGCAACCGCAGAATCCGCTCGGCGCCTTGCAGGTGCTGACGACGAGCGGCGCGGCCGATTTCAACCGCCGCTTCCCGAGCGCCGGCCTGGCATCGAGCTGCAGCGCCAGCGGCGCCGGCACCGACTACCGCAACGGCAATGTGCAGCGGCTCTATTCCTGGACCGGCTATTCGTCGGGCACGAATATCCTCGACATCATCGATCCGTTCATGGTCCTCGGCGACGCGACGATACGACTGCGCGGCGGCGGCAGCAACGACGGCCTGGTATCGGTGTGCAGCGCCCGCTTCGGCCAGACGCTCGGCACCTACGCCTGGAACCACGTCGACGAAATCAACCACATGTTCGGGCTGCGCGGGCTGTTCACCGCCGATCCGGTGGTCACGATCCGCACGCATGCGAATCGCCTGAAGCTGGCGGGCCTGTAAAGAAAAAATGCCCGCCGCAAGGCGGGCATTCGCGATCGGCGTCCTTGCCGCGCGCAGCGCGAAGGCGTCACTCGGCGTCTGGTTGGCGCGCCGGCGACGCCGCCGCGAAAGCATCCAGCTCCATGCAGGCCGCGTTGATGCGCACGATGGTCGGCAGGTCCGACAAATCGCAATTGAAACGCTGCGCATTGAACACCTGCGGCACCAGGAAGCAATCGGCAAGCGACGGCGCATCGCCGTAACAGAATTTTCCGACCCGTTTGTCGTTCGCGAGCGTCGCCTCCAGCGCGGACAATCCCTTGACGACCCAATGCCGGTACCAGGTGTTCTTGTCGTCCTCGCCGACCTTGAGCGTATGCGTCAGATAACGCAGCACACGCAAATTGTTGAGCGGGTGGATCTCGCAGGCGATCGACAATGCCAGCGAGCGAACGAAGGCGCGGTCCGCCGGCGACGCCGGCAGCAACGCCGGAGTCGGATGGGTCTCCTCGAGATACTCGATGATCGCAAGCGATTGCGTCAACGCGGACTCCCCGGCGGCTTCGTCGATCAGCGCGGGCACGAGGCCGTCGGGATTGAGGCGGCGGTAACCCTCGCCCAGTTGCTCGCCGCCATTCTTCAAAAGATGGATCGGCACGATATCGTAAGGCAAGCCCTTGAGATTGAGCGCGATGCGAACCCGATAGGAGGCGGAACTGCGGAAGTAGCTATAGAGTTTCATGTTGGATGAGCTGTGATGAATGCGGATTCAAACGATCTTCACGCGCAAGTCGCCGAGGCCGGCGATGCTGCCTTCGAGCAGATCGCCCTTCCCGACCGCGGCGACGCCTTCCGGCGTGCCGGTGAAGATTAGATCGCCCGGTTGCAACGTGAAATATGTCGACAGATGTTCGATCGTTTCTGCGATATTCCAGATCAGTTTGCCGATGTCGCTCTTCTGCCGCACGGCGCCGTTGACGTTCAGTTGGATGGCGCCGCTCGTCATCAGCACGCCGTTCGCCGGATGGATCGGGCCGATCGGCGCCGACGATTCGAAAGCCTTTCCCGTATCCCATGGACGGCCGAGTTTCTTGGCTTCGCCCTGCAAGTCACGCCGCGTCATGTCGAGACCGATCGCATAGCCCCAGATGTGGTCCACGGCTTCCGCCGCCGCGATGTCGGCGCCGCCGCGGCCGATGGCCACCACCAGTTCGAGCTCGTGATGAAGATCCGCGGTCAGGGGTGGATAAGGCATTGCGCCGATCGCTCCCTGCGCCACCGGCAGAACAGCATCGGCCGGTTTCATGAAGAAGAACGGCGGTTCACGGCCGCTGGCTCCCATTTCCTTCGCATGCTCGGCGTAATTGCGGCCGACGCAATAGATGCGGTGAACGGGAAACAATGCATCGCGACCGGCGACAGGAACGGCGGGAACGGCAGGCGGCGGAAAGACGAAAGACATGACGACTCCTTGAGCGGAGACTCATTATGCCATTCGAACGGAGATGTTGAATCGCGTCAGCGCCCCCGAAGCGGAACGCCGGTCAAAACGCGGCGCGCGACTCGAAATGTTCCCAGCGCGGCCGCGCGGACGATTCGCGCCGGCGCAACGTACCGATGGAGAACTGGCGCAAATGCGTCAGCACGCTTTGATGAACCGTCATCGTGGCTTGCGACAACAGCAGGTCGATGCGGCGCAACGCCTTGTCTGGAGTCTCCGTCGCAGCGAGATCGGCGGCCGCCCGGCGGTTTCCGTCATCGAGTACGCACAAATAGATATCTTCCAGCGTCAACATGTTCGCGTCACAGGCCAATGTCCATTCGCGGCGCTTGCGCGACACCTCCTGCACCAGGCCGGCGCGCGCCAGTCCACCGCACAGCTTGAGGATATTGCGAGTCGGCCGACCCGTGTCCTCGCATAAACGTTCAAGCCGTACCGGCTGCGGCGATCGTTCGGCCAGCGCGACGAGCACTTGCGTCGCGCCGCGCCATTGATCATGCAAAGCGAGATTGCCGAACAGGTAGTCGTTGACAGGTAGCATCGTGCGTTTCCGAGAAAGGCGATGAACATCGAGGCCGCACAGAGGGCCGGATGCCGGAAGGTCCGGGGTCTCCTGTCCTGCGACAATGCCCTACGGCCGTAAGGCAGATCGCGCAAACGGCGGCCAGCCACGAATTCTAGAGGTACGCCTGCGCGGCGATACCTGCCAGAATCGCCAAATTTCCCCAATACACAATACAAAATGGAATGTTTTCCCGCCAATTTGGCTACGCCGCGTATTAGTGTTCGGCCGCATCCCGATTTGCGGTTGATGCCGCAGCGGTCGAACATGAATACAAGACGCGTAACGGAGACAGGGCGGTGCGAGGAAAACGCAACCCCGCGTGTGGCGATCCGCTAGACCGTGTCGCTGCGTCGCTCAGTGGCGGCGATCGAGCACGGAAGCAAGGGCGAAATTGGTGACGATATCGGCCACTCCGGGAAGAGCGGCGATCTGGGCCCAGATATTGTTGACCCGCTCATGCGAGTCGGCCTCGATATAGACGATGAGATCGAAGGCACCGCTCAGCACGAAACAGTGCGTCACTTCCGGGATGGCGGCAATTGCCGTGGTGACGTCGGCGCCGCGTATCCGATCCTTCCGATACACCATCATGATGGCACGCGCCAACGGCGCGCCTCGCGCACGCTCGGTCAGGCGGATGGTATAGCCCGCAATGACCTTGTGCGCCTCGAGCCGATCGATACGATGGCGAACCGCATGGCGAGACAAACCGACGCGCACTGCAAGCGTCGCGATCGGAACGCGTGCGTCGGCAATCAGTTCGTCGATGATTTTTCGGTCGATCGCGTCGAGTTGTACTGTCATGGGATAGACAGGAAGGCCCGGTAAGGAAGGCCCGGTAAGGAAGGCCCGGTAAAGATTGTGGTACCCAGCTAGGGGAACATGTTCCGCGCTGCGAAAGCCGGACGGGCCGGCAAGCCCGTCCGTGATCAGCAGCTTGAAAACAATTCAGCTATTGATGCATCAGCCTTCGCCAAGATAGGCCGCGCGAACTTTCGGATCGTCCAGCATGTCCGCCGCGTTGCCCGTCATCGTGATCAACCCTGAGTCCATCACGTAGCCGCGATGCGCCGCCTGGAGAGCCAGCTTCGCGTTCTGTTCGACCAGCAGGATCGTCACGCCCTGGGCCGAAACATTGCGCACGACCTCGAAGATCTTCTCGACCATGATCGGCGACAAGCCCATCGACGGCTCGTCGAGCAGCAGCAGTTTCGGATGGCTCATCAACGCCCGGGCCATCGCCAGCATTTGCTGTTCGCCGCCGGACAAGGTGCCGGCCAGTTGCGACGAGCGCTCTTTCAGGCGCGGAAACACGCCGAACCATTTTTCGATATCGGCTTCGATGCCTGCCTTGTCGTCGCGGATATAGGCGCCCATCTGCAGGTTCTCGAGAATCGTCATGCGGGTGAACACGCCGCGGCCTTCCGGCACCATCGCCAGGTTGCGCTTGACGAGCTCGAAGGACGACACGCCCTTGATCGACTTGCCATCATAGACGACGTCGCCTTCGACGCGGCAATTCGGCAGCGTGCCGGTGATCGCCTTCATGGTCGTGGTCTTGCCGGCGCCGTTGGCGCCGATCAGCGTGACGAGTTCGCCCTTGCGCACTTCGAGGTCGACCCCCTTGACGGCCTGGATGCCGCCGTAGGCGATCTTGAGGCCGCTGACTTTCAATACGATTTCGCTCATTAGTGGCCACCTCCCAAGTAAGCCTCGATCACAGCCGGATTCTTCTGCACCTCCGCAGGCACGCCTTCGGCAATCGGCTTGCCATAGTCGAGCACGGTGATGCGGTCGCACAAGCCCATCACGAGCTTGACGTCGTGTTCGATCAGCAGAATCGTCTTGCCTTCCGCCTTGATCTTCACGAGCAGTTCGCGCAAGGCGAGCTTTTCGGTGGCGTTCATGCCGGCCGCCGGTTCGTCGAGCGCCAGGAGGATCGGATCGGTCGCCAGTGCGCGCGCGATTTCCAGGCGGCGCTGGTCGCCGTAAGAGAGATGGCGCGCGGTGCGCTCGGCATGCTTGGCGATGCCGACGAAATCGAGCAATTCCATCGCGCGCTTCTTGATCGCGGCCTCTTCTTCGCGTGCGGCCTTGTGGCGCAGCACCGCGCCGATCACGCCTTGATGGGTACGCACGTGGCGACCGACCATCACGTTCTCGACCGCGGTCATCTCGCCGAACAGGCGGATGTTCTGGAAGGTCCGCGCGATGCCGGCCTTCGCCACTTCATGCGGCGCCGATGGGGAATACGGCTTACCGTCGAGCTCGAAATTGCCGCTGTCCGGCTGGTACAAGCCGGTGATGACGTTGAAGAACGTCGTTTTGCCGGCGCCGTTCGGGCCGATCAAGCCGTAGATCTGGCCCTTGTTGATCTTGATCGCGACGTCGGACAACGCCTGCAAGCCGCCGAAGCGTTTGTTGACGCCGGAAATGCTGAGAATGATTTGTTCGCTCATGTTGTTCGCTTCCTTATTCCGCTTATGCCGTCGTGACGCAAGGCGGCGTCTCCGGCTGATCGGCATCGTGGCTGGCATCCGGACGGTCTTCCATCTTCGGCGAGGGCCACAGTCCCGCCGGGCGGGTCAGCATGATGACGACCATCGCGCCGCCGTACAGCAACTGGCGCAGCACTTCGGCCGGAATCAGCACCGCACCGAACAGCTTCTGTTGGATCGGTTCGACCACGTGGCGCAGAACTTCGGGCAGCGCGGCGAGAATGACGCCGCCGAGAATGACGCCCGGCACGTGACCGATACCGCCGAGCACGACCATCGCCAGCACCACGATCGATTCCATCAGCGTGAACGACTCCGGAGAGACGAAACCCTGGAACGATGCGAACATGGCGCCCGCGACGCCGCCGAACGAAGCGCCCATGCCGAACGCGAGCAGCTTGATGTTGCGCGTGTTGATGCCCATTGCCTTCGCCGCGATCTCGTCTTCGCGAATCGCGACCCAGGCTCGGCCGAGACGCGAGTGCTGCAGGCGGATGGTGACGAACACGACCGCCGCGCACAGCGCCAGGAACAAGTAGTAATAGGCGTTCACGGAAGGCATGCCGAAGCTGCCGATATACACGGTCGACTGCGAACCGGGCTCGCCCGCCAGCGAAACGCCGAAGATGCGGATCGGATCGATCAGGTTGATGCCCTGCGGGCCGTTCGTGATGTTGACCGGCGCGTTGAGGTTGTTCATGAAGATGCGGATGATCTCGCCGAAGCCGAGCGTGACGATCGCGAGATAGTCGCCGCGCAGTTTCAGCGTCGGCGCGCCGAGCAGCGCGCCGAAGAACGCCGCCAGCGCGGCGCCGAGCGGCACGATGAACCAGACCGACAAGTGAATGCCGTTTTGCCGCACTTCCTCGCCCAGCATCCACACCAGGGCATTGCCGACGGCCGGATAGTTGTTGACGAAGGATTCGAGCACGGTCGCGAATTGCGGCGACGCGAGCAAGCCGGTCATGTAGGCGCCCAGCGCATAGAACGCGATGTAGCCGAGATCGAGCAGGCCAGCGAAACCGACCACGATGTTCAGGCCGAGCGCCAGCATGATGTAGAGCAGCGCCATGTCCATGATGCGCACCCACGAATTGCCGTAGTGCTGCACGACGAACGGGAAGATCAATAGGAGCGCCATGAACAGGATCGTGCCGGTCCAGGCCTGCGTCGGATTGCGCTTGAAATCGAAAAGCTTGGTCATGAGATTCTCCTTATGCGCGATCGGCGACACGCTCGCCCATGATGCCGGACGGTCGGAGCGTCAGCACGATGATGAGCACGACGAACGCGAAGATGTCCTGGTATTGGCTGCCGAGGAAATTGCCGGTCAGGTCGCCGATGTAGCCGGCGCCGAGGCTTTCGATGATGCCGAGCAGCAGACCGCCGACCATCGCGCCGTAGATGTTGCCGATGCCGCCGAGCACGGCGGCCGAGAACGCCTTCAAGCCGGGCAGGAAACCCATTGCGAATTGCGCCGACGAATACGTCGCGCCCCACATCACGCCCGCCACCGCCGCCAGCGCCGCGCCGATGGCGAAGGTCGCGACGATCACGCGGTTGGCGTCGACGCCCATCAGGCCCGCGACCCGTGGATTCTCCGCAGTGGCGCGCATGGCCCGGCCCATCTTGGTCTTTTCCACCAGCAGCAGCAGGCCGACCATCGAGATCGCCGCCAGCACCAGCAGCATGACTTGCGTCGGCGAGATCAGCGCGCCGAAGATATGAATCGGATCGCTCGGCATGACCTGCGGGAACGGAATCGGGCTGCGACCCCAGATCATCATTGCGAACGTCTGCAGCAGGATCGAGATGCCGATCGCGGTGATCAGCGGCGCCAGGCGCGGCGCATTGCGCAGCTTGCGATACGCGATGCGTTCGATCAGCACGTTGACGAGGGCGCATACCGGAATCGCGCCGAGGATCGCGATGATCAGCTTCACGATACCGGGCAGTTCGGGCGCCACCGAATTCACGATATTGAGGATGGTGAGGCCGACCATCGCACCAATCATGAGCACGTCGCCGTGCGCGAAGTTGATCAGGTTGAGCACGCCGTACACCATGGTGTAACCGAGCGCGACCAATGCATACATGCTGCCCAGCACCAGGCCGTTCACTATCTGTTGGATAAAGATATCCATGTTTTCAGCTTTCTTGAAAGGTCAGTCGAATGGCATGCGACGCTGTCCGTGCCGCTGCCGCGGACAGACGCCGTTCCTGCAGTTCATGCGCACGCATTGCGTGAGCCGTCTGCTTTTCTTATTGATGAAACCGGATGGGGGTGCGTCGAGAACGGGCGCGCCCGACGTCGTAGTGCGCGATGGACGCGCGATGGCAGATGTTCATGTGGTCTCTCCTCGTGTTGTCAGTAACCCTTTTTCTGACTTACCGCTTCGCGACTGCCCGACGCAAATCGGGGCAGAATATACCGAAGCGGACAAGCCATACAACCGCTATCGCATATGGCGGTCGCATCTGTTGCAGGAATGCTGCTCGATGCGAATGCGCTCTTGCTTTTGCCGCGGAATTGGCATTGCGCCTTGGGCGCGCCGCTATCCGCATTCGGCTTCGCACATATTGAAAACGCGCAGGTTACATGCACCAGGCACGCAGATCCGCCGCAAGGCACGTCCGGATTGCGTAATTGTTTTCAATCTTCAGCGAAGCACGATGTCGAGGATTAATGCCGGTCAAGCATCTTCGAATTGGCGGAAGCGGCGCAACCGGGCAGGCATTGCACCTGCCGCAAGCATGCGACCATCGAGAACGATGGAAGGTGTATCCGTTCTCCGCAAGACTCCGGTAGGAATCCTGCTGTTTCTCCCTGACATTACCGCCGGCGCCTTCGCGTTCGTTCGCGGCCGCACACGGCGTTGTCCATCTTTCTTGTGTTATTTGGACTGTCGTTTCGCATCCTCAACATGCGATTGAGGAGGGATCATATCGAGGAAGACAAAAAACTATTCATGGAAATTGGCAGAATGGCCTAAATTAAATTCCGCACGTTTTTTGGGTGATTCTCAGGCCGCTTCCACCCCATTTGTTCTCCGTTTACGCTTTTGCCAAGCCCTTCGGCAAAGGGAAAGTGACGTTTTCCTCAACGCCTTCGAGCGCCCGCACGCTCTTGGCGCCGAGTTCCTTCAAGCGGGCGATGACTGCTTGCACCAGGATCTCGGGCGCCGACGCGCCGGCCGTCACGCCGATGCGCATTTTGCCGTCGATCCAGGAGGGGGCGATCTGCGATGCATCGTCCACCATATAAGCCGCCACCCCCTTCTTCTCGGCGACTTCGCGCAAACGGTTGGAATTGGAACTGTTGGGGCTGCCGACCACGATCACGACTTCGACTTGCGGCGCCATGAATTTGACCGCCTCCTGCCGATTCGTGGTCGCATAGCAGATGTCGCCCTTCTTCGGTTCGGCGATATTCGGGAATTTGCGCTTTAACGCTGCAATGATTTCAGCCGTATCGTCGATCGACAACGTGGTTTGCGAAACATAGGCGAGCTTGTCGGCATCGGCGACGGTCAGTCGCTCGACATCTTCGACGGTCTCTACGAGATACATGCCTTCGTCGACTTGCCCCATCGTGCCTTCCACTTCCGGATGACCGTCGTGACCGATCATGATGATCTCGCGGCCCTCGCGCCGCATCTTGCCGACTTCGACATGGACCTTCGTCACCAGCGGACAGGTCGCATCGAAGATGCGCAGACCGCGCTCCTCGGCTTCGGCCTGCACCGCTTTCGACACGCCGTGCGCCGAGAATACGACCGTATTGCCGGGAGGCACATCCGCCAACTCCTCAATGAAGATCGCGCCCTTGCCGCGCAGATCGTTGACCACGTAGGCGTTGTGCACGATCTCGTGGCGCACGTAGATCGGCGCGCCGAATTGTTCGAGCGCGCGTTCCACGATCTCGATAGCGCGGTCCACGCCGGCGCAGAAGCCGCGCGGTTGCGCGAGCAGAATTTCCTTATCCATGGGTCCTGTTGCTATTGCTTGTAATCGATCGTAGAGAGAGATTCGTCCGGCGTGATTCCTAGAGAATGCCGATGATTCTGACTTCGAACTTCACGGCTTGCCCGGCCAGCGGGTGATTGAAGTCGAACACGGCATCCTCATCATTCAATTCGCGCAACACACCGGCAAACCGGCCGCCGCCGGGAGCGGCGAATTCCACCAGGTCACCGATTTCATACTGCTGATCCGTCGCGGAATTCTCGTCGAGCGTGGCGCGCGAAATCCTCTGGATCAGATCGGGATTCCGCTCGCCGAAGGCCTGAGCAGGCTGCAACTCGAAAGTCCGATGCGCCCCCTCGGACAAACCAAGGAGGCAAGCCTCGAGAGGCGGAGCCAATTGACCGGTGCCAAGCTGCAGCGTCGCGGGCGAATCGGTAAAAGTGCTCACGATATCGGCGCCGTCGGCCGCCGCCAGGCGGTAATGCAGAGTCAGATAAGCGGATTCGGTAACAATTGGTTGTTGCAAATTTGACATGAAAATTCCGGGATGGCATGATAGGCCTCCATTTTAAGCTACGTTGGAGAACCGGAATATGGCCATTGTCGACTGGCCCGCCGAACAGCGGCCGCGCGAACGCCTCATCAAACATGGCCCGCAGGTCCTGTCCGACGCCGAATTGCTGGCCGTTTTCCTGCGCGTCGGCGTTGCCGGGAAAAGCGCGGTCGATCTGGGGCGCGACATGGTCGACCATTTCGGCTCGATCAATGGCCTGTTCATGGCCTCGCTGAATGATTTTTCGCAGATCAATGGCTTGGGGCCGGCCAAGTATGCCCAATTGCAGGCCGTACTGGAGTTGGCCCGGCGCGCATTGTCGGAAGAATTGAAGGATGGCGTCCCCCTCAGTTCGCCAGTGGCGGTAAAACAATATCTTCAATTGATGCTGGCGCGACGCGCTTACGAGTCGTTCGCGGTGTTGTTCCTCGACGTGAAGAACCGCCTGATCGGCAGCGAGGAGCTATTCCGCGGAACGTTAACGCACACCAGCGTCTATCCGCGCGAGGTCGTCAAGGCGGCTCTGGCCCGCAACGCGGCCTCGGTGATCCTTGCGCATAACCATCCGTCAGGCACCCCGGAGCCGAGCGCGGCCGATCGGACGCTGACCCGGGCGCTCCAGGAGGCCTTGGCGCTGGTCGACGTTCGTGTGCTCGACCACTTCGTCGTCGCCGGCCACCGCATCCATTCATTTGCGGAACACGGCCTGCTCTAGAGGCTGTTATGAACTCAAACAGCCTCTAGCGAGCCCACCCAGATATCGCATACCTTGACCGCAAGCTGAAAAATATCGGACGTAAATTGTTAAATTCAACCGATATTCGATGACACAGTTTTTTTGCGCAAGTCGTTGAAATGCTTAATATTTTTGGCTATACTCTCGTTTTTCCAATTTCGGAAGCTATTGAGGAGTAAAACCATGGCACGTGTCTGCCAAGTCACCGGGAAGGGGCCGATGGTCGGCAACAACGTTTCCCATGCTAACAACAAGACGAAGCGCCGCTTCCTGCCGAACCTGCAGAACCGCCGCATTTTCGTCGAGTCCGAAAACCGCTGGGTTTCTCTGCGCGTTTCCAACGCCGGCCTGCGCGTGATCGACAAGATCGGTATCGATGCCGTGCTGGCCGACATGCGTGCCCGCGGCGAAAAAGTCTAAGCACTTTTAGACTCAACTGGATAAAGTAAAGGAACAATCATGGCAAAGTCCGGCCGCGACAAAATCAAGCTGGAATCGACCGCAGGTACGGGTCATTTCTATACCACGACCAAGAACAAGCGCACCATGCCTGAGAAAATGGCGATCATGAAGTTCGATCCGAAGGCGCGCAAGCACGTCGAATACAAGGAAACCAAGATCAAGTAATTGGTCCGCGTTTCACGCCGAAAGCCCCGCAAGTTTTGCTCTGCGGGGCTTTTTGTTTATGGTTTCCGGCCGAGGCCGCTCTCGCGAATCGTGATCGAAAGGCGTCCGCGCAATCCGAGCGCGAGAGGAGACGTACCCGGCAATATGCGTGTGACGCCATGATAGGCCATGCGCGACGGCCCGCCGAACACGAACAGGTCGCCGCTTTGCAATTCAATATCGCGATACGGCTTGTTCCGTGTTTCCGTATTCCCGAAGCGGAAGATTCCCGTATCGCCGAGGCTGACCGTGATCACCGGACTGCCGCGCACGATGACGGCATCGGTCTCCCCGCGGTCCTGGTGCATGCCGAGCGTCGCCTCCGCATCGTACCAATTGATGATCGACGAATCCGGCTCGAAGTCGTCCGCGGCGCCGAATGTCTCGGCATATGCCTTGTGCGCCAATTCGAACAACTCGGCGGGAAACGGCTTGACCAGCGTGCCGGCCGCCTCATCCACCACGTGGGTATATCCACCGCCATGGCGCCAATACCAGCCCTGATATAGCGATTTGATCGACAGCGGCTTGCCGTCGAACATGCGAGGCACATGAAAGCCGGCAGGCCCTCTCCCCCATTCGCGGCACGACTCTAGCAGTCGCTCCTGCTCCTGTAGCGACAGCCAGGACGGAACATAAAAGGCGCCCGGAGCGACGACCAGCGATTCACGCTCAAACAAGCTCATATTGCATCTGCGCGGAAGTTCGCGATAGCGGCAAAGCGAACGTATGCTCGTGTTGAAGCAGCCATTTCTTGCGGTCGAGCCCGCCCGCGTAGCCGGTCAACTTCGCATCCGCGCCGACGACGCGATGGCAAGGAACGACGATCCCGATCGGATTGGCGCCGTTCGCCAAGCCCACCGCACGCACCGCCTTCGGTCGTCCGATTTCTTCCGCCAGCCGGCCATAACTGATCGTCGCGCCGGCGGGAATGGCGCGCAAGGCGGCCCACACTTCCCGTTGAAACTGCGTGCCGCCGGTCGCGACAGGAATCGCATCGATGGCATCCAGCTCTCCATCGAAATAGTCTTGCAACGCACTGCGGATCGGCTGCGGCGCACGACCTTCACGTACATCGACGTGCCCGGCGCCGTAGTGCCGTTGCAGCAGACGCAGCAAGCGCTCTTCATAATCGCTCCAGTCGAGCGCGCGCAATTGTCCGGCGCGATCGGTCACGAGCAGCATCGTGCCGATCGGAGACGCGAGGCGATCGACCGAGAATGGTGCGAATGTGATCGACGGTGTCATCATGTCTTCCACTCCTAGCAAGGTCATGATCGTATGTTCGCGTGGACGATCTCCGCTGTCTCGCCGTTTTCGGACGCGTGTAACGGACGCGTGTAACGGACGCGTGTAACGAACACCTGTAGCGGACGTGCAGCGAATGGCAAGGATTATTTCCGAAAACAAAAACGGCCCGACATGCGGGCCGTTTTCCATTGACACATGAACACTTATGCGTAGCTGCGCAGGCGCAACGAGAATTCGCGCAGCGCGGCGATGCCGGACGCTTCGGCACGCGCGCACCAATCCTGCAATTGCTGCAGCAATTGTTCACGACTGGTATGGGAACGTTCCCAGATGGCGGACAATTCGACCCGCATGTCGTGCATCGTCTGCAATGCCTTGCTGTGCGCGAAGAGTTCTTTCAATTGCTGCTGTTGACCGGCTTCCAGTTTGCCCGGCTCGCGTTGCAACAGCTTCTTGGATGATTTCAGGAAGCTGGCTTCGAGCTTGGCCTTGCTCTTCAGCGTATCGACTTCCTCGCGCCATGCGCGCTTGATCGACTTGGCATACTTCGCCATCACGTCGTAGCGGTTGGCGATCACGGACTGCAAGGTCTCGACATCGGCCGCGAGCTTCTCGCGATCGAATTTCGGCACGGGAGCGATTTTCTTGACCTTGGCCAGTCCCAGGGTTTCGAGTATGCGGATGTAAAGCCAGCCGATATCGAACTCGTACCACTTGTTCGACAGCTTGGCGGAGGTGCCGAAGGTGTGGTGGTTGTTGTGCAACTCCTCGCCGCCGATCAGGATGCCCCACGGGAAAATATTGGTGGAGGCATCGGCGCAGTCGTAATTGCGATAACCCCAGAAGTGACCCAAGCCGTTGATGACACCGGCGGCCAGCACGGGAATCCACAGCATCTGCACCGCCCACACCGTCAGCCCGATCACGCCGAACAGCATGAGATTGACGATCAGCATGAGGCCGACGCCCTGCCATTGATATTTGGAATAGACATTGCGCTCGACCCAGTCGTCCGGCGTGCCGTGTCCGTATTTGTCCATCGTTTCCGCGTTGCGGGATTCCGCGCGATAGAGCTCGGCGCCTTCGAGCAAGACCTTCTTGATGCCGCGCGTCACCGGGCTGTGAGGATCCTCCTCGGTCTCGCACTTCGCATGGTGCTTGCGATGAATCGCGGCCCATTCCTTGGTCACCATGCCGGTCGTCAGCCACAACCAGAAGCGGAAGAAATGGCTTGGAATCGCATGCAGGTCGAGCGCGCGATGCGCTTGGCAGCGATGCAGGAAGATCGTGACGGCGGCGATCGTGATATGGGTCACCACGAGGGTGTAGACCACGATCTGCCATATCTTCGCGTCGGCAAAGCCGTTGCTCAGGAAATTCAAAAGTAAGTCGAACATTGTCATTACTGCTCCCGGATGGATTTATTTGCGGCGCCCCGCGTGGATGACGGCATTGTTGTCATTCTTGTACGCCGCTGTTTTCGGTCCTCGCATTGTACGCCTTTCCTTCTCGCAGGCCTATTGTCAAAAGTTCAGGTTTTTACTTCGTTCAAGACTCTGACTTCGCGCTGCGGATAAGGTACTTGCACATCGCGTGCCTGCAGCATGCGCCAAAAGGCACGGTTTACATCTGACACGACACTCATGCGGCCGTTCTCGGGGTCCGAAATCCAGAAACCGATCTCGATCTCGAAGCCGTCCGCGCCGAACTTGGCGAGCACGGCGGCGGGCGGCGGATTCTTCAAGACGCGGTCGATGCCGGCGGCGGCCTGCTCGAGCGCCGGCAGCAATTCCTCGATATCGGTCTCGTAGGCCACCGTCAACGACGATGACAAACGCAATATGCGATCGGTCAATGAATAATTCTGGACCGCCCCCGAGATCAGCATTTCGTTCGGAATCACCGATTCGACGCCGTCGAGCCCCTGCAATATGGTGTAGCGCGTGTTGATCTGCGTGACCTTCCCATAGTACTTGTCGACCGCGACCATATCGCCGATGGCGAGGCTGCGTTCGAGCAGGATCACGAAGCCCGACACATAGCTGCTGACGATTTTCTGCAAACCGAGACCGATACCGACACCGAGCGCGCCGCCGAACACCGACAACACGGTCAGATCGATGCCTACAAGCGACAAGCTGAGCAGCACGGCGATCAGGATCAGCACAGCGCGTCCCATGCGCGCGGTAACGACGCGCAGCGACGAATGCACGGTATCGACGCGCATGACGCGCTCCTCGAGCGCGGCCCCGGCCCACAAGGCCAGCAGCAATGTGACGAAGACCGATAACGCAGCCTGCAGAATCGTCCAGACCGAGATCTTGTAGCGCCCGGCAGGCACGACGACATCTTCCAGCAACTGCACCATCTCCGGCCATATGCCGAGGATGTAGAGCGCCACGCCGCACCATACCACCGTTGCGAAGACTTTCTCGAACGTCTGCAGCACCTTGCCTGCCTGGCCGCCGCTGCGCACGAAAATGCGGCGCATGACATAGAACGCAAACCGGATCACGGCAAACGATGCCGCCAGCGGTATTGCCACGCGCAGAAGATTCACCTGCTGCCATTGCGCAAGGATCGGCTTGACGACCAGTATCAGCAGCAACACCATCACCGGCGAGAGCACGCTAGTGAAACTTTCCACGCCGAACCGCACGACACGCAGCCGCACTTCGCGCGTCGTGAAGGCCAGTCGCAGCAGACGCGCCAGTCCCCAGCCGGCGACCATGCAAAATGCCAAGGCGGCGATCTGCCACAATAAACCAGGGTCGCGCAAATCGGCCCAGAAAGCCGAGAACAGGCTGGAAAACTGATTGGTCGTCATGTCGATATCAAGTCAAATCAGGGCGCGAATCAAGTCGTTTTCTTGCGCGTCAATACCGCCGCGAAGAAGCCGTCGGTCTTGTGCTTGTGCGGCAGCAGTTTCAGGTAATCCTGCATCTCGAGCTCGATCTTTTGCTCCGTCAATACTTCGTGCATCGGCACCAACGCGAAATCCTGGTGCTGCGCGAGAAACTGTTCGACGATCGCGTCGTTTTCCTCGTCGAGCAGGCTGCATGTCGCATAGAGCAGGCGCCCGCCCGGCTTCACCAGGCGCGCCGCGCCCGCCAGGATCGAAGCCTGCTTGGCATTCAATTCCGCGAGCGACTCCGGCGTCTGGCGCCATTTGACGTCGGGATTGCGCCGCAGCGTGCCAAGGCCGCTGCACGGCGCGTCGACCAGCACGCGGTCGATCTTGCCAGCAAGCCGCTTGATCTTGGCATCGTTCTCGTGCGCGATCACGACCGGGTGGACATTCGACAGGCCGCTGCGCGCCAGGCGCGGCTTCAGCTTGGCCAAGCGTTTCTCGGAGACGTCGAAGGCGTACAGGCGGCCCGTGTTGCGCATCGCGGCGCCGAGCGCAAGCGTCTTGCCGCCGGCGCCGGCGCAAAAGTCGACGATCATCTCGCCGCGTTTGGCACCGACGATCTGAGACAGCAATTGGCTGCCTTCATCCTGCACCTCGATCGCGCCATCCTTGAACAACGGCAGATTTTGCAAGGCAGGCTTCTTGTACACGCGAATGCCGAGCGGCGCGTACGGCATCGGCTCGGACGCGATCGGCGCCTTCGCGAGCTCGGCGATCACCTCGTCGCGCGAGGCTTTCATGGCATTGACGCGCAGATCGAGCGGCGCCGGGCTGTTCAATGCCGCTACCATCGCCAGCGTCTCGTCCTCGCCGTAGCGGGCGACCAGCTTATCGTAGAGCCACGCCGGCAGATTGGCGCGCATCGCGGCAGGCAATGTGGCACGGTCGATCTGCATGACACGCCGAAGCCAGTCCGCTTCCTCGGGCGACAGGCCGGCGAGCGCATCGACGCCCGCCACGTCGGCCAACCCCAGCAACGCCAGGCGGCGCATCGCCGGTCCGGTGCCCGACTCGGCGAACGATGCGAAGACGGACTTGTTGCGCAACAAGCTGTAGACGCCTTCGGCGACCGCGCCACGGTCACGCCCGCCGATCTTCGGATGTTCGCGGAAGTAACGCGACAGCGTTCCGTCCGCCGGACCGGTAAAGCGCAGGATTTCGCGCAAGACTTCTTCGGTTTGGGTAATGATCGCGGGCGGCAATCTCATGGGAATTCCTTCAAGAACCGGAAGCGGTATCGGTCCGCTTCCCGAAACTCTCCCGCGAGCGGAAGAGAAATGGATATCAACGCGCGTCCGCAGCAACGCGCACGCGATTGCCTTCGACAGTCAGCTTGCCTTCGATGAACCAGCGCACCGCGCGCGGATACATGATGTGTTCCTGCTCCAGCACGCGCGCCGACAGGCTGCCTTCGGTATCGTCGTCGAGCACCGGCACGGCGGCCTGAGCGACGATGGGACCATGGTCGAGCTCGGCGGTAACGAAATGCACGGTCGCGCCATGCAGTTTGACTCCGGCATCGAGCGCGCGCCGATGCGTATCGAGCCCGGTAAAGCTTGGCAGCAGGGACGGATGGATATTCAACAGGCGACCGGCGTAATGATCGACGAATGGCGGCGTCAGAATGCGCATGAAGCCGGCCAGCACGACGAGATCGGGAGCAAATCGGTCGATCGTCGCGCGCAGGGCGGAGTCGAAAGCGTCGCGCGTCGGATATTCCTTGTTGGGCACGACCGCGGTGGCGATGCCGTGTTCGGCGGCGAAGGCCAATCCAGCCGCATCGGGCTTGTTGCTGACGATGGCGGCGATTCTCGCCGGCCATTGCTCGGCCTGCGCGGCGCGGACGATCGATTGCATGTTGCTGCCGCGGCCGGAGATCAGGATGACGATGTTTTTCATGTCGCGCATTTTACCCGCGAGAGGACTCGTAACAAAAAAGCCGGCCACGGAGGCCGGCTTCGGCGGCGTGCATTCGATTACTGGAACGAATAAAAGACGCGGAAAGCGACTTTCTTGTCGGCCCAGAAGTCGGCCGCATCGCGGAACACGTCGAGCAGCGTCTCGCGCGCCTCCTTGTCGAATTTCTGCGTGTTCGGCAATTGCTCGATGACGACCAGGAATCCCGGCTGCGGGCCGGCTTTGTAGGCCAGATCAGTGAGGCAATCGCCGAGCGCGTCGAAATTCTTGCCGAAATGTTTCGGAAAATGGAAAGCCGCCGCGATTGCCGCCAACACCTGTTGCTTGGTCGTCGCTTCCGCGCAATACGCATACAGGAAATGCTGGCCTAGACGTGCCGCCTCATCCCGCAGGTCCGTCACGCGGAAGGCCCGGATGGACTGGACGACATTCGGCGGCACGGTTTGAAGCAAGCTCATTTCTCCCTCGACTCGTGCGGTTGGGTTCGCGTCAATTCGGTTGACGTCGATTCTGTACAATGACTCGATGCGCATTTCACTACTCTTTAATGCGTTTGAAGATCGCGTAATGATCGTCGGTATAATAGAGATCCTTCGATACCGTTGGTTCGCCGCCCACGACAATGCGGCGAGCTCCACGGTTGCGCACACCTTCGGTTTTTACCGTAAATTCGTGATAATACCCGCGCTTTTGCTTGGGTAACAGTCCTTCATAGTTGCCGAAAACCGCTCCGTCCTTTGCATACGGAAACGGTCCGCCGCGGCGAATCAACATCAATGTTTTCCGTGCTTCCGGCGGGAGGCTTGCGACCTCTATCTCGGCAAGCGCCACTCCTACCCGGGCAAAAGCCTGGGCAGTCAGAAGCAGCGCAAAAAGGGCGAACAGCCAGCTCCTGAGGACCTTGCCAATCATCATCGCTATGCCGTTGTTTTTGCGTGATATTGCAATATTCGCAATAAATTGTCGCTACGATACCGTAGGGTAACGTGTTGGACAAAACGAATCAACCTTTCGAATCAAATATGCTTTGAAGTTGCAAGACTTGCATTTCTTTCCTGTCGTTTTCCATGCCAAAAATTGCATTATTTGCAATAAACAGAAACTTCCACAGCATCGGCAAAATCCTTTCCTTTTTGATTCTTTCGCTTTTAGGATCGATACAAATTGTTGCAAGAGTTACTGGTGTTTTTCCAGCGTCGGTATCCGCTCCATGGGGCTGCGGCGTTAAATAGAGGTGCGTTCCACCTCGGTCATTCCGCCCTGTCCCTGAAGGAGACCCAACATGAGTACAATGAAGAATTCCTTATCCGCCATCATCGGCTGGATCGCCGGCGCAGCCTTGCTGGCCGGTGCCCCTGCGGCATTTGCGCATGACCGCGCCAATGTCAGCTGGTCGATCACCGTAGGCACGCCTCAGCCCGCGCCCGTATACATTCCGCCGCCCGAAGTGGTCTATTCGCCGCCGCCGCGCGTCTATGTGTATCCCCAACCCGTCTATGTCAGGCCAGCGCCGATAGTGGAATACCGGACTTACTATCCGCAGCCGCGTTACGTCGAGGAAGTGCGACATAAGCGTTGGCATCATCACAAGCGTCATCACTACCATCACCATCATCATCGCCATCATCACTGGAACAACTAGCCGCACCCGGACGACTGGATGAGAGCGCCGCGGCTTGCCGCGTGGATTAAACTGAGGCCGTTCGGATCGCCATTTTTCAGGAGAGGACATGAACACCAAGAACAAGATCGTCGCGAGCCTGCTGCTCGCCTGTGCGGCAACGGCGGCTTTCGCCGCCAAGGACAAGCATGACGACGCCACCGCGGCACGCTCCTCGTCGAACGAGCCGCTGTTGAAAGTCACCTTCTCCACGTCCGAGACCCAGGCTATCCGCACCTATTACCGAACCGAGGAAAGCGGCAAACAGGCGAAACCCTTGCCGCCCGGCCTGCAGAAGAAAGTCGCGCGCGGCGGCCAATTGCCGCCCGGCTGGCAGAAGAAGCTGGCACGCGGGGAAGTCATGTCGCCGGAACTCTACGGGCTCGCCAAGCCGGCGCCGGTCGCGCTGATCAGGCAGTTGCCGCCGCAACCGCCCGGAACGATCATCGTTCACCTGGAAGGCAAGATCGTACGCTTGATCCAGGCAACGCACGAAATCATCGATATTCTCGATCTCTAAAGCCTGTCCCTGTCTAGGGACACTCGGCGCTCATGCGGCGACCAGCGGTTCCGGCTGCTGTGCCGATTCCTTGTCCGCGTTGAAGAACGCCAGGACGTCGGCGCGGCGCGCGAAGGCGTCGTGCTTGCCGAGATTGATCAAGTCGCAGGTATAGCTCGCTTCGAACAAAAGATAGGATGCCAGCGCCGCTCCCCTGGTTTCGGTCGCGCCGATCGCGCCGAGCAGCATGCGGATCATGTGCGGCAGACTCTGGATATGGCGCGCCGCGATATCATCCAGCCGCTCGGACGGCGCGATGACGAGCATCTCGATCGGCCGCAGCGGCGTCTTCTTTTTCTGCTCCTCGGTCAGCATCGATAGCGTCAGGTTGATGCGATTCATCCGTTCGATATCGACGGCGAGGCTGTCGAGGAAGATGCTCGACAACGCATGGCCGGCGATTTGCGCCAGGCTCGGATATTGCGCCAGCGTCACGCGCTCCTGCGGAGGTTCGGTCAGGCGGCCGGCGCCGATCACCAGGACGCGCTCGGCTCCCAAGTGGATGGCCGGTGAAATCGGCGCGATCTGACGCATCGAGCCGTCGCCGAAATACTCGCGGCGTCCGTCGCAGTAAATCGGCGTCGCCGGGAAGATGAGCGGAATCGCCGACGACGCCAGCAGATGTTCGACGCCGATCTGGCTGCGCATCGCGATCCGTTGCATGCGCACCCAGGGCTCGATGTCGGCCTCGGTCTGATAGAACGTGATGTGCTGCCCCGCCGTGTACGATGATGCCGTCACGGCCAGCGCATGCAGAGCACCGTCGATCAGCGCGGCATCGAGGCGCGGAAAATTCAGCATCCGATTGAGCAGCGTGACCAACGGGGTGTTATCGAGCAAAGAGGCGGGAGGATGCGCCCGCCACTTGCGCAGCACCCAGCCGAACGAGAGCAACGACAGCCAGCGCGCTCCAGAACGCATGACGCCGAGCGAATCGGAGCGGTACACCTGCTCGACCGTGATGTGTTCCCATACGTTGGCGACGAGGTCAAGGCCTTCACCGAAATTGTCCGCATGGCAGGCGAGCGCGGTGGCGTTGATGGCGCCGGCCGAGGTGCCGCAGATGATGTCGTAGGGATTGCGTTCCGGCGACCATCCGGCTTCGCGCAGGATCTCGGAAACCGCCTGCAGCACGCCGACCTGGTAGGCCGCCCGCGCTCCGCCGCCGGTAAGAATCAGCCCTGTCTTGATCTTGTCTCCCATAACGACAGATTAGCAGGCGGATTCCGGTTTGTGGAGCAACGGCATTGGGCGCGCCGGAAAAAACTCCTGCAAAAAACAACGCCGGGACGAGCGTTTCCCGACCCGGCGCTGCAGCATGAAAAATCGTCAAGCCCGCTTGAACGTCATGCTTTGTTTCAGTCTCCTTTGGCGTCGCCGTCGCGGCGCGGATCGGCGCCGCCGAACCACATTTCCTGGCCATGGATATTCATGCGCATGATGCCGTGCAAACCGGAGGTATGTTCCATCAAGCGCACGTTGTGCCCTTTGGCCTTCAATGCTTCGACCAGCGCGGCGGAGACGCGGCTCTGCTCGAGCTCGGTCGGGCCGTTGCGGCTGCCGACGTTCGGCAGACTGATCGCCTGCTGCATGTTCAAGCCCCAATCGAGTGCGCCGACCAAGGTCTTGGCGACATAATTGATGATCGACGAGCCGCCGGGCGAACCGATCGCCATCACGAGCTTCTTGCTGTCCTTGTCGAACACCAGCGTCGGCGACATCGAACTGCGCGGGCGCTTGCCCGGCTGGACGCGATTGGCGATCGGGCCGTTCGCGTCGGCGGCGTCGAAAGAAAAATCCGTCAGCTGATTGTTGAGAAGGAAACCGTCGACCATCTGGCGCGAGCCGAAGGCATCTTCGATGGTCGTGGTCATCGCGACCGCGTTGCCGTAGCCGTCGACCACGGAGATGTGCGAGGTGGACATGAACTCCGGCGAGGCGTCGTCGCCCCAGGCGAGGCGTCCCCCGGCCAGCGTCATGATCGGAGGATCGCCCGCCTTGGCCGTTCCCATCGATTTGTCGGAGATGAGCTCGGCGCGCCTGGCGAGATAACGCTTGTCGACCAGCGGCTTGATGCTGGCGCCGGGCAGCGGCACGAAATCCGTGTCCGCGACATAGCGGCCGCGATCGGCATAGGCGAGCCGCCCCGCTTCCGCCAGCAGGTGCACGCCGTCGGCATTCAAGGCGCCGTCCTTCGGTGCGAAACGGGCCATATCCTTGTGTTCGAGAATGCCGAGCATCTGCGCCACCGCGATGCCGCCCGACGACGGCGGCGGCATGCCGCACACGGTCCACTTCTTGTAATCGCTGCACACCGGATCGCGCAGCTTGGCCTTGTAGCCTGCGATATCGGCAGCGGTCAGCAAACCGGGATTGGTCGGATGATTCCGGACCTTGGCCTCGATCGCCTTGGCGATACGGCCGCCATAGAAAGCATCGGCGCCGCCGACGGCGACCTCGCGCAGCACTTTCGCGAGCTCGGGGTTTTTCAGCACATATCCGGCCGGGCGCGGATTGCCTTCCCGGTCGTAGAAATACCCCGCCGCCACCGGATCGTTCCGGAGGTGCTTCTCCGTCTTCAGCAAGGTCGCGAGACGCGGGCCGACCGGAAAGCCGTCTTCGGCCAGCCTGATCGCCGGCTCGAACAAGGCCGCCCAAGGCAGCTTACCGTGCTGCTTATGCGCCGCCTCCAGCATGCGCAGCACGCCCGGAACGCCGACCGAACGGCCGCCGACGACGCCCTGGTAGAAATCCATCGCCTTGCCTTCCGGCGTCCGGAACAATTTTTCCGACGCCGCCGCGGGCGCCGTTTCGCGCCCGTCGTAGGCTTTCACGACGATATCGTTCTTGACGGTGCCGTCGTAATACATCAGGAAGGCGCCGCCGCCGATGCCGGACGATTGCGGTTCGACCAGGGTCAGGACCAGTTGCGTCGCGATCGCGGCGTCGACCGCCGATCCGCCGGCTCGCAAAATGCGGTACCCCGCCTCGGTCGCCTGTGGATCGGCCGCCGCCACCATGTACTTCTTCGCTGTCCAGCCGGCCTTCTCGGTGTAACCGCTGGCCGCCTCGGGCGCCTGCATGCCGGCGGCCGGCGGCGACTGAACCCGCGGCGCGCTCGCGCAAGCGCCCAGCAAGGCGGCGGCAAAGACGATGGAAGTCGTTCGAATTATTGTCATCAGCATCTCCAGGACGAAATTTCAATGCGGGCTGACTTGCGTGGCAAACCGAGCGGCAGTGGCCGCGGCCTAAGCCCAAAATAAAAAGGCAAGCCGTAGCTTGCCTTGCGAGTATAGGCGGTTTGGCACATCTCCACAGAGAGCGCCTTCCGCCCGCCGGTCTCGATGAGCGGGCCCTCGACGATTATGCCGGCATCGCCCCTGGCGATGCTTGACGTCCGACAAGAAGGCCCGATACCGGGTTATTTCGGCTGCATGCGGATCGCGCCGTCGAGACGGATCGTTTCGCCGTTGAGCATCGGATTTTCGATGATGGTCTTGGCCAAGTGCGCATATTCGTTCGGACGACCGAGACGCGGCGGGAACGGGACCATCTTGCCGAGCGCGTCCTGCACTTCCTTCGGCATGCCGAGCAGCATCGGCGTTTCGAAGATGCCGGGGGCGATCGTCATCACGCGGATGGCGTTGCGCGACAGATCGCGCGCCATCGGCAGCGTCATGCCGACGACCGCGGCCTTCGATGAACCATAGGCGACTTGACCGATCTGGCCGTCGTAAGCGGCCACCGAGGCGGTGTTGATGATCACGCCGCGTTCGCCTTCGCCGTTGGCTTCGGTCTTGGCCATCGCATCGGCCGCCAGGCGCGCCATGTTGAACGTGCCGACGAGGTTGATGTTGACCGTGCGCTGGAACACGTCGAGCGGATGAGGGCCGTCCTTGCCGACCGTCTTCACGGCCGGAGCGACGCCGGCGCAGTTGACGAGGCCGCGCAACGTACCCATCGCCACGGCGGCATCGACGGCAGCCTTGCCGTCCGCTTCCGAGGTGACGTCGCACTTGACGAACTTGCCGCCGATTTCGGCCGCCAGCTTTTCACCTGCTTCGACTTGCACGTCGGCGATCACGACCTTGCCGCCGCTTTCCGCGATCATGCGGGCCGTCGCCGCGCCGAGACCGGACGCGCCGCCGGTGACGATGAATACATTGTTTTGGATTTCCATCTTATCCTCGCTGGAGTGTTGATTGGTGGGGTGACGTCCGGCAACGCTCCGGGGTTTTCGTTACGTTAACGTAAACGTCAAGTGGCGCCCATTGTAGCGAAAATTTCGGGCCGCCAGAAGCAAAAGCGTCGGCTTGACGAGACTCATATCGGTCAAGCCGAGGTGATGCGAGAAAGCGCCGCCTGGAACGAAAAAGGCAGCCGAAGCTGCCTTTTCGCGATGCGGGCGCTGGATGTCAAGCGCTTACTGCTTGGCCGGGGCCGCAGGCGCTTCGACACCGGCTGCACTGGCGGCGACCGGCGCGGTAGTCGCAGGCACAGCCGGCGCATCGGCCGTCGCCGAAACCGGGACGGGCGCGGTCACCGCGGCCGGCGCGTTCGCCGCGGAATGCGCACCGCCGCCCACCTGCATGCCGACCGCCGGCAACAGCGGCACGATCAGCAGCGCGACGATGTTGATGATCTTGATCAGCGGATTGACGGCCGGACCGGCGGTGTCCTTGTAAGGATCGCCGACGGTATCGCCGGTCACCGCCGCCTTGTGGGCTTCGGAGCCCTTGCCGCCGTGATTGCCGTCCTCGATGTATTTCTTCGCATTGTCCCAGGCGCCGCCGCCGGTCGTCATCGAGATCGCTACGAACAGTCCGGTGATGATCGCGCCCATCAGCACGCCGCCGAGCGCGGCCGGGCCGAGAATCATGCCGACCAGGATCGGCACGACCACGGGCAACAGCGATGGTACGATCATTTCCTTGATCGCGGCGGTGGTCAGCATGTCAACCGCCTTGTCGTACTCGGGCTTGCCGCTGCCGTCCATGATGCCCTTGATCTCGCGGAACTGGCGGCGCACCTCGACCACGACCGAGCCCGCGGCGCGGCCGACCGCTTCCATCGCGAGCGCGCCGAACAGATACGGGACCAGGCCGCCGATGAAGAGGCCGACGATCACCATCGGATTGGACAGATCGAATGCCGTGCTCTTGTTGACGGAATCGAGCGCATGGGTGTAGTCGGCGAACAGCACCAGCGCAGCCAGGCCTGCGGAGCCGATCGCGTAGCCCTTGGTCACGGCCTTGGTCGTGTTGCCCACGGCATCGAGCGGATCGGTGATCGCGCGCACCGAATCCGGCATGCCGGCCATTTCTGCGATGCCGCCGGCGTTGTCGGTGATCGGACCGTAGGCGTCGAGGGCGACGATGATGCCGGCCATCGACAGCATGGAAGTGGCGGCGATCGCGATGCCGTACAAGCCGCCGAGGCCGTAGGCGACCAGGATCGCGATGCACACGGCGATGACCGGATAGGCGGTCGCCTTCATCGACACGCCGAGGCCGGCGATGATGTTGGTGCCGTGGCCGGTGGTCGAGGCCTGCGCCACATGCTGGACCGGCTTGAATTCGGTGCCGGTGTAGTACTCGGTGATATAGACCATGAGGGCGGTCAGCACGATGCCGACGATGGTGGAACCGAACATCGGAACGCGCATCGGTTCCGGCATCACTTGCCAGGTGATGACGGCGAAGCCGACCAGCGACAGGCCCGCCGCCCACCAGAGGCCGGTATACAGCGCCGACATGATCTTCTTGCCGGGCTTGGCCTTCACCATCATGCAGCCGATGATCGAGGCGACGATCGACACGCCGCCCAGCATGAGCGGATACAGAGCCGCTTCGAATTCGGCGCCCTTGATCATGAGCGCGCCGAGCAGCATGGTCGCGATCAGCGTCACGACGTAGGTCTCGAACAGGTCGGCCGCCATGCCCGCGCAATCGCCGACGTTGTCGCCGACGTTGTCCGCGATCACGGCCGGGTTGCGCGGATCGTCTTCCGGAATGCCGGCTTCGACCTTGCCGACCAGGTCGGCGCCGACATCGGCGCCCTTGGTGAAGATGCCGCCGCCCAGGCGCGCGAAGATCGAGATCAGCGAGGCGCCGAAGGCCAGGCCGATCAGCGGCTTGATCATGTCATGCAGCGAGGCGCCGCCGCCCTGCCCCCTCGTAAGATACCAATAGAACAGCGTGACGCCGAGCAAGCCGAGGCCGACGACCAGCAGGCCGGTGATCGCACCGCCCTTGAAGGCGACGTCGAGCGCCTCGTTCATGCCCTTGGAAGCGGCTTGCGCGGTGCGCACGTTGGCGCGCACCGAGACGTTCATGCCGATGAAGCCACAAGCGCCGGACAACACGGCGCCGAGCAGGAAGCCGATCGCGGTCGACCATCCGAGGCCGGGCACGACGCCGATGACGACGAACAGGGCGACGCCGACCATGCCGATCGTGCGGTACTGCCGAGCGAGATAGGCTGCCGCGCCTTGCTGGACGGCTGCGGCGATATCCTGCATCCGGGCATTGCCGGCATCCTGCTTCAGGATCCAACTGCGCGACATCATTCCATAGATGACGGCAATGATGCCGCACGCTACGGCGAACCACAAACCTGCTGCTGCCATATTGACTCCTCCTTGTTGTACCAACCGAGTTAAGACTTACGACATGTCGGCCCGCGACGGATTGTGCCCGTGCGCGCCTTTTTGTACTGCAAAATTTTGTAGCGCCCGCAATTCGATTCTCAACAGCAGTCCGGCCGCCCCCTCACGATGATTTGATATGGAACAAGGCATAAAAAAAGCGGACACGAGGTCCGCTTTTTTATTCCGCCAGTGCCGCGAACGCCTTGTCGCGGATGACCTCGACAGGTCCGACGCCGGCGATCTTGCGATACTTCGGCGCGCCCGGCTGGCCGGATTGCGCCCATTGGTTGTAGTAATTGACCAGCACTTCGGTCTGATCATGATAAACGGCGAGACGTTTCTTGACCGTTTCTTCCTGGTCGTCGTCGCGCTGGATCAGATCCTCGCCGGTGACATCGTCCTTGCCGGCGACTTTGGGCGGATTGAATTTCACATGATAGGTACGGCCCGAACCCGGATGCACGCGGCGGCCGCTCATGCGTTCGATGATCTCGCCGTCCGGCACGTCGATCTCGAGCACGTAGTCGATCGCGACGCCGGCGTCCTTCATGGCGTCGGCTTGCGGAATCGTGCGCGGAAAGCCGTCGAACAGATAACCGTTCGCGCAATCGGGTTGCTTCAGGCGGTCCTTGACGAGGCCGATGATGATGTCGTCCGACACCAGGCCGCCGGCATCCATGACTTTCTTCGCCTCGATGCCGAGCGGCGTGCCGGCCTTGACGGCGGCGCGCAGCATGTCGCCGGTCGAGATTTGGGGAATGTTGTACTTTTCCTTGATGTAGTTGGCTTGCGTGCCCTTGCCGGCACCAGGCGCTCCTAACAGGATGAGGCGCATTTCAATTCCTAGGTAGTTTTTGAATTCTGTTGCGTCGGCGGCGCGAATTCGTAACGCGCTCGCGCCGGGGGAAAGCATCGCTTCGGTGGAGACTCAATATGCTTTTTACCACGCGAACTTTGCACGAAACTTACCACAAAATTTTGCCCAATTAGTGATTTCTTGATGAAATCAGCGCATTTCAATTGATTCGCGATAATTTCGCGGCTTGGTTAGCCGACGAAATGGCGCCGCACGCGTTCGAGGTCTTCCGGCGTGTCGACGCCGGCGGCAGGCGCTTCGTGCGTCACGTGGACAGCGATCGGAAAGCCGTGCCACAACACGCGCAACTGCTCGAGCGCTTCGACCTGTTCGAGCGGCGATGCTTCGAGAGCCGGATAGGCTTGCAGGAAGGTATTGCGATAGGCGTACAGGCCGATGTGGCGCAACGGCGCATAGCCTGCCGGCATCGCCTCCTTCGACCGCGCGAAGCCGTCGCGATGCCATGGAATCGTCGCGCGCGAGAAGTACAATGCCCGTCCCGCCTTGTCCAGGACCACCTTGACCACATTGGGATTGAACAGGTCGGCGACTTCGGCGATCGGATGGGCGGCGGTCGCCATCGGCACGTCCTGCGTGATGCGCGCGGCCGTCGCCGCGATCAGCATCGGATCGATCAGCGGCTCGTCGCCCTGCACGTTGACGACGACGGCATCCGCCGGCAAGCCGATCGCGACAGCGACTTCCGCGATCCGGTCGGTGCCCGAAGGATGACCGGCGCGCGTCATCCGCACCTGCACGCCGTGATCGCGGCAGGCCGCGACGATATCGGCATGGTCGGTCGCGACGATCACCTGCGCGGCGCCGGATTGCGCGGCGCGCTCCGCGACGCGCACGACCATCGGCTTGCCGCCGAGATCGGCCAAGGGCTTGTTGGGAAGTCGGGTGGACGCGAGGCGCGCGGGAATGATGACGGTGAAAGACATCGACGGCTTATTTTTCCACGGGGGCAGCATTCAAGTCGCGCGCTTCGTCGATCCACATGATCGGAATGCCGTCGCGAATCGGATAGGCGAGTTTGTCGGCATTGCAGATCAATTCCTGCGCCTTCTTGTCGTAGTGCAGCGGTCCCTTGCAGATCGGGCAAACCAGGATATCAAGCAGTCGGGTGTCCACGCAGTTTCTCCACAATTCTTTCGGCCAGCGCGTCGTCGACACACGCCGTCACGGGTACGACCCATAGACGCGGATCGTGTTTGAGATGTTCGATTTGCCGACATTTTACTGCATCCTTTTCCGTGATCAGGATGATATCGGCGCTGCTTTCCGCGAATGGATCGTCGGCAAAGTCGTAATGATCGGGCAGGGGCAGCGTATCGCATTGCAAGCCCGCGGCGCGCAGCATCTCGAAAAAACGCGCCGGATTGCCGATGCCGGCCGCCGCGAGAATCCCGTTCGGCGCCTGCGACGCCAAGGCGGCGAAGGTCATGCGCTCCGACGGATCCGCCAGGCGTTCGGCGACGCCGCCGACCAGTTCCATGCTCCATGCGTCGGTGACGATACCGGCCGGCGCCCGGCGGCCGTTGACGACCGTGAAATCGGCACGCCGCGACGGGGGTTCGCGCAACGGACCGGCGGGCAGGAGCCAGCCGTTGCCGATACCGCGCCCGTCGAACAGCATGACTTCGAGGTCGCGCCGCAGGGCATAGTGCTGCAAGCCGTCGTCGGAAACGATCACGTCGACGTCCGGATGGCGTTGCAGCAGCGCACGCGCCGCCGCGACGCGGTTGCGGCAGACCACCAGCGGCGCCCCGGTGCGCGCGGCGATCAATACCGGCTCGTCGCCGGCCTTGCCGGCCGGCGATTGCGGCCCGGCTTCCAACGGCTCCTCGCCGTCCGCGCCGTAGCCGCGGGAGATGACGCCCGGCACGAAGCCGGCCCGCCGCAATGCATGCACCAGCCAGATGGTCAACGGCGTCTTGCCGGTCCCGCCGACAAAGATGTTGCCGACCACCACCACTGGCACCGGCAGACGCGTCGAATGCAGCACGCCGGCGCGATACAGCGCACGCCGCAGCGCGCTCAGGAGACGGAACAGCAAAGAGAGGGGAAACAGCAGGCAGGCAGCGATGCCGCGCCGCATCCAGATTCGCGTCAGCGCCGCCTCCAGCGTGGAACGTCGGGTGGACACGCGGCGCTTTACTTCCCGCTCTTCTGGGCCGCGAAGGTGACCTTGTCGAATCCGGCCAAGCGCGCCGCTTCGAGCACATTGATGACCGATTGATGGGCCGCCGTCGCGTCGGCATTGATGATGATCACGGGGCCGTCGCGGGCATCGCCCTTGTCGCCGGCCGCGCCCCTCAGTTCGTCGGCCAGAGCTGCCGCGTCGCGCGCCGAGATCTTGGCATTGTTGATCGCATAGCGGCCCTCGGCATCGACGCCGACGTTGATCTCGAGCGGCTGCTCCATCGCCTTTTCCGCATCGGCGGTCGGCAGCGTGATCTGCAACGCGGTAAACTTGCTGTAGGTCGTGGTGACCATCAGGAAGATCAGGATCACCAGCAGCACATCGATGAAGGGAATAAGATTGATATCGGGATCTTCGCGCCCCTGCCCCCTGCGGAAATTCATCGCCATGATCGCCCAGCCTTACTTGCGGTTGCCGTGCACGATATCGACGAACTTCACGGCTTGCTGTTCCATGTCGACGACGAAACTGTCGACCAGCGCGCGGAAATGCCGGAAGAAAACGAGCGTCGGCATCGCAATCGCCAGGCCGAAGCCGGTGTTGTAGAGCGCGACCGAAATGCCGTGTGCCAGCTGCGCCGGATTGGTGCCGACCGCATTCTGCGCGCCGAAGATCTCGATCATGCCGACCACCGTGCCGAACAAGCCCATCAGCGGCGCCAGCGAGGCGATCGTGCCGAGCGTGGTCAAGAAGCGTTCGAGTTCATGCGCCGTGCCGCGGCCGGCTTCCTCGATCGATTCCTTCATCACGTCGCGCGGCGAATCGACGTTGCGCAAGCCGGCGGCCAGCACGCGTCCGAGCGGCGAATTCTGTTCGAGATTCTTGACGATATCGGCATTGACCTTGCCGTTGTGATAAACCCGTATCACTTCTTGCAGGAGATTGGGCGGTAGGATGCGATTGCGCCGCAAGTACAATAAGCGTTCGATGATCAGCGCCAGGGCGACGACGGAAGCGAACAACAGCGGCCAGATCGGCCAGCCGGCGGCTTGAATGATGGCGAGCAAAAGCGACTCCTTGCAGCGGGATGCGAAAATCGGTCAAGGAGCAGAATGTAACGTGTCGGCACGTTCCGGGCAAGTCGCCCCGCGAAGCCGCATGGCGCTTGGCTCCCGGCAGTTTTTCACATTTACTGTGGATAACTTTGTGGGTATCTTCCGCCACCTGCGTTAAATGCTTGATTAAAAAGAATTTTCTTTTGCTGCCCAGAAATGCAGCACCCTCCATTTCTCTATAAAAATCAATTACTTGCGAAAAACAGCTAATGTATTCAGCGACCTATGACGAAAACGTGACATATTGGCGCCCCTGTGGACAGGTTTTGCCCCGGAGAACCGCATGATGTCAAGCTCCGCGCCGGAAAACCCAATCTCCATGCCGCCTGCGCTGACGGTTTCGGCGTTGAACCAAGCCGTGGCGCGGATGTTGGAAAGGAATTTCCCGCTGGCCTGGGTTTCCGGGGAGATTTCCAATTTCACGCGCGCCGCTTCGGGTCATTGGTACTTCACGCTCAAGGACGAGGCGGCACAGGTGCGCGCGGTCATGTTCCGCGGCCGCGCCCAGTACGCCGATTTCATGCCGCGCGAAGGCGACAAGGTCGAAGTCCGGGCGCTGGTCACGCTCTATGCGCCGCGCGGCGATTACCAGCTCAATGTCGAAGCGATCCGGCGCTCCGGCATCGGCAACCTGTATGAAGCCTTTCTACGCCTGAAGGAAAGACTGGCGGCGGAAGGCCTGTTCGATGCGGCGCGCAAGCGTCCGCTCCCCGTGTTCGCGAGAAACATCGGCATCGTCACCAGCCCGCAGGCGGCCGCCCTGCGCGACATCCTGACCACGCTCAGGCGCCGCGCGCCGCATGTGAACGTGATCCTGTATCCGGCGCCAGTGCAAGGCGAAGGCGCGGGCGCGAAGATCGCCCAAGCCATCGGCGCGGCATCGGCACGCGCCGAATGCGATGTGCTGCTGGTGTGCCGCGGCGGCGGCAGCATCGAAGACCTGTGGTCGTTCAACGAAGAAGTCGTCGCGCGCGCCATCGCCGCATGCTCGATACCGGTCGTCTCCGGCGTCGGCCACGAGACCGATTTCACGATCGCCGATTTCGCCGCCGACCTGCGCGCGCCGACGCCGACCGCCGCCGCCGAACTGGCCGCGACGCCGCGCGACGAATGGCTCGCCACATTGGCGATGCACGGCGACGACCTCGGGCGCGCGCTCAAGCGCCGGCTCGCCGACGCGGCCCAGAGCCTCGACTGGCTGGCACACCGCTTGGTCAGTCCGTCCTCGTACATCGCCCACGGGCGCCTGAAACTGCATCATCTGCAAAGCCGGCTTGCCCATGCGACGCGCGCGCCGCTGACGCAGGCGCGCTTCGCGACGATGCATCTCCAGACCCGCCTGGCCGCGCAACTGCCCGACACGGCGGCGCATCGCGCACGGCTCGCGGAACACGCCCGCCGCCTGGCGACGCAAATGACGAATTGCGGTACGTTGCGGCGCGGAGCCCTCGCGTCGCTGACCGCGCAACTCGAACTGCTCAGTCCGCAGCGCACGCTCGATCGCGGATACGCCATGATCGTCGACGAGCGCGGCGGCATCGTGCGTGCGCCGCGGCAGATCAAGGCCGGCCAACGGCTCGGCGTCACGCTAGCCGAGGGCAGCGCCGATATCGGCGTCGCCAGCGTGCAACCGAAACTTGCCTGAATTCAAGTGCCTAGTGCAGAATAGGCCCGCAGTTTGCCGGTTCATAACACAACGAGGAGGAGTTTCATCATGAAGAACCCTTTGGAATCGCTGTGGGGTACGGTGATCTGCGGTCTGGCTCTGACCGCGGTCCTGTACATGGTCGTTAAAACCGCCATGGGAGGCTGACATGGAATTCATCACCAACGGTCTCGGACGCTGGATTCACGTCATGGCGGGCGTCATGTGGATCGGCCTGCTCTACTACTTCAACTTCGTGCAAATGGCGGCGCTGAAGAACGCGGCCGCCGACGGCACTGCGGCCGGCATCAACAAGCATGTCACCCCGCGCGCCCTGCTGTTCTTCCGCTGGGCGGCGGTCGTCACCTGGTTGGCCGGCGCCATGATCCTCGGCCCGCGCTTCCTCGAAGTCTTCACTTTCGCCACCAAGGCCTATTACCCGATCGGCGTCGGCGCCTGGCTCGGCACCATCATGATCTTCAATGTCTGGGTCCTGATCTGGCCGAATCAGCAGAAGATCCTCGGCCTCAAGCCGGCGACCGACGATGAAAAGAACAAGGCGCGCCGGGTCGCGATGCTGGCCTCGCGCACCAACACCATGCTGTCGATCCCGATGCTGTTCTTCATGGTCGCCAGCGGCGGCATGTTCCGCACCGCCTTCTTCTGACGGCGCATCCGCTCCGGAAAAGACACCCCTCTTCGGAGGGGTGTCTTTTTTTGCGGCCGGCTCACATGTTTATGTGAAGTCCATTTTCCGGGCGACATCTATATTTCCCTTCGCTGTCCCACCGCTGACCCGCCGCACTCGGCGCGTCGCCTTCACAAGAAAACGGTCGATCACGTCAAGGGAAAAACGATATGCACAAAACCACCTCATTCGCCATTACCGCCGCCCGCAACCTGGCGGCGACCGCCATCATCGCCACATTGGCCGGTTGCGGCGGCGGCTCATCGGGCGATTCCAGTTCCAGTACCTATGCCAGCGGCTCTTCCTCCTCGACCAGCTCCTGCGACTATGCCGATCTGATCAGCGCATCCGAGCGGGCACAGGCGAATGCCTGCGGCGTGCAAGTCTCGACGAGCTATGCGCAAGCCGATTCCGGCCTGCAGCAGGTGATCGCGGCATGCCGGCAAGGCCACAAGACGACCGCCGACAACTATTACGCCACCACGTATCAACAGATGGTCAGCTATGCGCGCAGCGTCAGCAAATCACTCTCGTGCGGCACTACAACGGGACCTACGCTTCCTGCGAGCAACGCGACCCACTATAATTTCTGCGCCAAGTCGTACACCAACAGCAGCTACCAGCTTGCCTATCGCGGCGTATGCACGGGCCCTTACACGGCGAACGATTCGTCATGCGGCAGCGGCAGCGACGGTTACGGCAACAGCTATAGTTCATACTCCCTGGTCGGGCAATACGCTTCGCGCAGCGAATGCCAAAGCGCCGGCCAAAGATGGCTGGATTCGCGTTGACATCGCGCCGGCGGCGATGTGCGAACACTGCCCTCATGATCATTCGCCTATGACGCCTATTCCAGCCGATACGAAGGTGCGGGTCGTGATCGTCGAAGACGACGACCACGCCCGCTCCCATCTCGGGGCCGCCATCGCGGCGCTGCCCGGATATGCATTGGCCGCGTCGTTCGACCAGATGCGCCCCGCGATCGCCTGGCTGGAGAGCAATCCGGCCGATATCCTGCTGACCGACCTGGGTCTGCCGGACGGCTCGGGCATCGATGTGATCCGGGCCTGCGCGGCGCGTTGGCCGGCCTGCGACATCATGGTCATCACGATGTTCGGCGACGAGAACAACGTACTGTCGTCGATGGAAGCGGGCGCGACCGGCTACATCCTCAAGGACGGCGGACCATTCGACATGGGCCGCATGATGCAGGATCTGCGCGCCGGCGGTTCGCCGATGAGCCCGCTGATCGCCCGCAAGGTGCTCGAGCGCGCCCTGCAGCGGACGCCGTCTCCCGCCGCGCCGCCCGCTCTTCCTTTCAACGTGACATTGACCAAGCGCGAATCCGACACGCTGAACCTGATCGCGCGCGGCTACACCTACGAGGAAACGGCGCGCGCGCTGTCGGTATCGCTGTCGACGATACAGACGCATATTCGCGGCATCTACGGCAAGCTGGCCGTGAATTCGCGCAGCGAGGCGGTGTTCGAGGCGCACAAGCTGGGATTGCTGCAGGACGGCCTGCTCAAGCCGTGAACCCTGCCGTCCCATGGCGGCCGACCCGCGACGAACATGATATTCTGCCGGCCACGGCGATGGCGCCGGAATGGAGGCCGAAGCACTCATGATTGGATGGCGCCCGTCGGCCGCGAGGTTCGGCGAAATCTGGATTTGCATCTTGCTGCTGACGCTATGCCTGCTGGCCGGCGCGTCCGGGCGCGGGCACGCGGCCACGGTACTCGATCGCGCCGCCGTCCAGGTGGAATTGCAAGGTGCCGCTCCCGCCTGGTTCGCCGATGTCCCCTTGCCGTACAACTGGAATTTCCAACACGGCGACAGCGACGGCCGCGCCCGCTTTTCCTTCGCCTTTCCGGTGCGCGATACCGAGACGCCGCACGCCATTTACCTGCCGCGCATCGGCAATACCTTCGAGATCAGCGTCAACGGCGTGCTGATCGAGAGAATGGGCTCGCCCGGCAATCGCTACGAGGACTTCGCCAAGCAGCCACGCTACGTTCGCATCCCGAGCGGGATTCTGCGTCAGCGGAACACGCTCGAGATCAGCATCGATGCCCAGGGCGGCCGCAAGGGCGGCCTGAGCCAGGTCCTGGTGGGGCCGCGCGCGGAACTCGATCCCGCTCATCGTTTCAACCATTTCTGGCAAACCACGGGCCTGCTGGCGGTGGCGATCGTCAGCTTCGTGCTGGGTGCCTTCGCGTTCCTCCTGTGGCTGCGCCAGCGCGACGTGCTGTACCTGTATTACGCATGCGCCGAGTTCCTGTGGATGCTGTATCTCGGCGATTCGTTGAGCGAAACCTCGCCGCTGCCCTGGCCCTGGTGGGGCATCGTCGTGTATTCCGTCCAAACCACGGGCGCGCTCCTGATCTTCAAGTTTTCGCTGCTGGCCATCGGCAGGCACGAGGGCTGGCTCAAGCGGCTGCTGAACTGGAATCTCCTGCTCACGCCGCCGTTCGTCATGTTCAGCTTCTTTGCCGGCCTGCCCTGGGGCGAGCAATTCTGGAAATTCGTCACGGACACTCTCTCCCTGTGCGTCATCGTCACCGTGGTTCGCCACGGCATCCTGCACAAGGAATTGGAAAAGCGCGTGCTGGCCGTCGGCATGCTGCTCCTGGCGATGATCGGCATCCGCGACGAACTGGTGCTGGTGATCCTGCCCTATACGAACTTCATGACCGGCGGCCGGATCGATCTCTTCGAACAATTCGCCTGGAGCCGCTACGCCTGGGTCCTGTTCGGACTGAGCCTGGCCTGGATCATCGCCGAGCGAATGCGCAAATCGACCCAGGAAATCGCCGCCATGAACCAGACGCTGTCCCGGCGCCTGGCCGAGCGCGAGAATGAGCTGCACGCCGCTTTCGCTCTGCAGGCGCGCTCGGAACGGCAGCAAGCCATGATCGAGGAACGCCAGCGCCTGATGCGCGACATGCACGACGGCCTGGGCAGCCAGCTGGTCGGCGCGTTGCAGCTGGCATTGAATCCCGCCGTTTCCAAGGATGCGCTGGCCGGCCAATTGCGCGAAACGCTCGACCACCTGAAGATGACCGTCGACGCCATGCAAGACACCCAGGGCGATATCGCGGCCCTGCTCGGCGCCTTGCGCTATCGCCTCAATCCGCGCCTCGCCGCGGCCGGCGTTCGACTCGACTGGGCCGTCGAACTCCTGCCGGAAATCGCGGACTGGACGCTTCCCAAGTCGCGCGACGTGCAAATGATCCTGTTCGAAGCGTTTTCCAACCTGATCGTGCATGCCGGCGCCCGCCATGCCGAGCTGCGCGCCGGCGAAGACACGGAGCGCCATGCGATACGCATCGTGTTGCGCGATGACGGCCGCGGGTTCGATGCCGCCGTGCAGGCGGGCGGACACGGACTGGCGAACATGCGGGCGCGCGCCGCCCGCCTCAGCGCGGAGCTCCTCATCGACAGCTCGCCCGCGGGAACGGCGATCACCCTGCTGCTGCCGCTCGAACAGGCCGGCACGCCGGCGTAACCGTCGGCGCTCCGCCAACGTGCCGTCAGCGCCCGAGCTGCGGATGTTCCGCCCGCAGCTTGTCGCGCATTTCCTCCATGCGGCGCAGCTTCTCTTCGGCCTTGGCGATTTCCTCGGCCGCGATGCCCGCCGCGCGCCCGCGCGCGATCGACTCGCGCAGTTTCGGCAGTTCGTCCGCCACGGCCCGATCATAGGCTGCGTAAACACGCATGTTCTGTCGCTCCTCGTAAGTCTGATAGGCGCGGGGATCCGCCAATTCGGCCGCGCTCGGCTGTTCGGCCGGCGCCGCATCGTAGACGATCGGAGGTGTCCGCGGATCGCCATGCTCGCGCGTTTCCACCATGCTCTGGGCGGCCGGCTTGCTTTGATCCACCGGCGGCAAGGGCACGCGCGCCGGCTCGTCTTCCGCATACGGCATCGGCGGCGGCCAGTTCGACGGCGGCGCCAGCGAGGCCGGCTCCCGTGCACCGCTCGCCGCCTCGGCGGATACCGATGCCGCAGCCGGCTGCGCGGCGTCCTCCGGCCACGCCAGCCAGACGCCGCAAGCCGCCGCTGCCAATCCCGTCGCCGCGCGCAGCAGCAACTTCATAGGCGCTCCTCCGGAAAACGCAGGGGCTCTTCGAGCGCCTGGCGATGGATCTCGACCCTGGCATTGCGCAACAGGCGTTCCCGCAACGAACGGAACCGGCTCAACGCCTTCTCGTGCGCAATCGCCTTGGTGGCCGCGTAGCGGACTGCTTCCGAATCGGGCGCCTGATATCCTTCCACGCGCTGCTCGACCAGGACGATCTCCCACTCCGCTTTCTCGTGCGGCCCGACCGGCGTCCGCAGCGGACGCGACACCTGCCCCTGCGGCTGCACCAACGCCAGCGAGGCCAGCCAGTCGGGTATGCCCTGATGCACGATCCAGCCCAGATCCCCGCCGGACTCGCGGTCCGGCGCGATGGAATAGCGCATCGCCAGGCGCCCGAAATCCTCGCCCCTGGCGACGGCTTCCATCACCTCGTTCCCGCTGGCCTCGTCCGGCACGCGGATGTGACGCGCCTTCACGCGTTCGACTCGCTTGAAATGTTCCTTGTGCCGTTCGTAGTAAGCGGCGATCTCGGCCGGCTTGACCTGCCGCGCCAGCCGCGCCTGCAGCCTGCTCTCGGTTTCGGTGTGGCCGATCCCGAACAAGGTCATCGCGGCACGCGCATCCTCGCGATCGGCGATCGCCGCCCGCAAGTCATCCACCGCCTGCTCGCCGAAGCGGCGCTGCGCCCAATCGCGGACGAACCATCCCGCCATCGCCACCCGCGCCTGCTGCAGGATGAACTCCGGATTCCGGTTGTGGAACTCGATCCTGCCCTGCACGTTCTGACGCCGGTACACGTCATACAGCGACAGCGTGCGTTCCCGCCCCGAGATCGGCTTGAAACGCAGCAGTTCGATGCGCCTGGCCGCGGCCTGTTGCCCGGCGGTGAGCGCATATTCGAGACGCAAGCCGGACGGCGCGCCGAAAATGCCGTCGAGCCTGCTCCGGTCGAGGTCGGCCTGCGCGACGATCAACCCCTCCAGCGAACCTCCCGGCAGTGCCCGCACCGCGGCATCGAGTTCCCTGCGATAAAGTCCGCGCAAGGTCGATACCAGTTGATCGTCGATGGCGACGTCGCGCGCGAATCCGACGTGGCTGGACGGATGCAACTCGTCCCGATCGAAGCTACGGCGCGCCCAGGCGGCCAGCAGCCGGTCGGCGATCATCGTCTCCAGAACCTCGGCCGCAGTCGGCTTCCGGTCCTGCCGAGGCGCCGACTTCAGCATCGCATCCACGCTGAAGACGTGGATCGGCTTGCCGTCCACGTGCGCCGCCAGCGCTGCGCCGGGCGGCGACTCGGCCGCCCAGGCATGACGCATCAATCCCGCCACGACGACGGCGAGTACCGCCGTCCGCGTTATCCACCGCATGCTATCTCCCCTCCGTCGTTCAGAGCCGTTCCGCGGCGCGGTTCAGGATATGCACGACCATCGCGATCGAATGCGGCACCATTTTGCGTGCGACATTGACGCGGTCGCCATGGTCGGTCGAGTACAGGACCGCCGAACCGTACTTATAGGAATAAGTGCCGCCCTGCGTGAGCAAGGGACGGATATCGACCTGCGTCGGGCTCAAGGGAGTGAAGTCGGCGAGCGCCGCTTTCACCAGCGCCGGATCGTTCAGCTTCTCGGTGTAGTAATAGGAATCGACCCATTGCTCCCAACCGGAATGGTTCATGCCGGAGGTGGACCAGGTGTGATGCGGCTGCAGCAGGTCGGTCGAATGCATGACGAAGCCGAGCGTCTGCGCGGACGGCTGCGCCAGGAACTGCTGCCAGAAGTGCTGTGCGAGATTGTCGATCGGCTGGAACGGCATGGTCTGGAAATCGCCGTACATGGCCGGCGTCGAATAGCCGCCGAGCCGGTAATTCGCCTCCGTCTTGCCGTAGGTGTTGTACTTCGTGCCGTCGCCGAACCAACCGCTCATGCCGCCGGGCCCGTCGTCGAGGTAATCGTTCAGGAGCCAGGTCACGGCGAGATTGTCGATATCCCCGCGCACCGGGTTCTTCGAATAGTCGTAGCCGCCGAACGGGTTGCCGTGCACGTCGCGGCCGGCGCCATGGTTCTGGAAATGCCAATAGGATGTGTAACGCGCGATCGTCAGCGCTCCCCATAGCGGCGACGATTCGCAAAACCCGGTGGTCGAGCCGCAGATATAGGTATCCGCGAAATAATCGGGATCGACGGCCCCTTGCCCCAGCGCCTGCGCGAACTGCTCGATCGTATAGCCGGCCCGGGTGACGCCGGCCTGCAACTTGGCGTAATTGGTGATGCCGGGATTGGCTTTCATGAATTGCACCGCGTCGATGACGATGCGGCGATGGGTCTCCGTGTTCCAGGCGTGGGCCGAGGCGCTCACGCAAAACATCAGGGCGATGGCGGATAGCTTGGCTTTCATTCTTCTTATCTCCTTGTGGTCGATATTGGCGCGACGGAATCGGAAGGTTTGGATAAAACGGTTGCATACCGATAATTTCCGCGCACGAACACAGTAAGGGAGGCGTTTCGACGAAGATGTGATTCCGCGCAAGAAAGCGCGCTCGACGCGGCTTGAGAACTAGAGCAAAGAATCTAATCCCTCGTAAGCGTGCAGCCCTCCCTCCTATGATGTAGTGCCAATGACGGGCAGACTCGATGTTTTCTACTTCGAGGATCCCATGACGCGTCACCGCATTCCCGCATCAACCTGGCACGAGCGCGTAGCGCACTGGCGCAGCACCGGCCTGCCGGCTGAAGCCTATTGCCGAGATCACGATATCGGCGTGGAGCGCCTCAAGTACTGGGCCCGCCGCGTCGAGCGCGCAGCAAGCAGCCCCCAGCTGCGGCCAGTGCGCATCAGCGCACCGAGCACGGCTGCGACTCTGGAACTGCGTAGCCCTTCCAACTGGAGCATGCGCATGGATGCCGGCGTCGATGCTGCCTGGCTGGCCAAGCTGCTGCAGGAGCTGCGGTGAAGCTGCTGCCGGAATCGATCTGGCTGGCGCTCGATCCGGTAGACATGCGCACCGGCGTCGACGGCCTGTCCCTGCACGTGAGCAGACGCTGGGCCGCGCTCCCTGCGACGGCACGGCCTATGTGTTCAGCAACCGGCGCCGTACGCGCATGAAGGTGGTGAGCTGGGACGGCACCGGCGTGTGGATGTGCCTGCACCGTGGTCAGTTCGTCTGGCCGGAGCCCGGCGACAAATGCTGGCAGCTCAGCGCCGAGCAGTGGCAATGGCTGGTCATGGGCGTGGACTGGC
>Ga0196972_1000162_pt1 | contig 52916 bp, 31 predicted proteins | sample S1v_2013CmetaG_FD_148618 | JGI IMG/M metagenome (GOLD analysis project Ga0196972, IMG submission 148618) | Soil microbial communities from Anza Borrego desert, Southern California, United States - S1+v_20-13C | ecosystem: Environmental > Terrestrial > Soil > Desert | place: USA: California...
GCAGCAACAAGAACGTCTCGGTCACGGCGACCGATAATGCCGGCAATGCCGCCACGACGGCCGACACCACCAACGCCACGCTCGACAACGTGGCGCCGACGGTCAGCGACGCCAACATCTCCATCTCCGGCGCCTCCGGCACCGGCGGCGCCTTCAAGATCGGCGACACCGTCACCGCCACCTGGAACAATACCGCCGGCGGCGACAACAATTCGGACACGATCTCCGGCGTCACGGTGGACTTCAGCGCGTTCGGCGGCGGCGCCGCCGTGGCGGCCACCAATTCCTCCGGCACCTGGACCGCCACCTACACCATCGTGGCCGGCGCTATCGACGGCAGCAACAAGAACGTCTCGGTCACGGCGACCGACAATGCCGGCAACGCCACGACGACGGCCGACACGACCAATGCGACGGTGGACAATGTCGCGCCGACCATCACCTTCAGCAACCTGGCGTTCTCGGCCGATACCGGCAGCAGTTCCTCGGACTTCGTCACCGCCACCGCCGCCCAAACCATCACCGCGACCTTGAGCGGCGCGCCGGGCGGCACCGACGTCGTCTACGGCTCGATCGACAACGGCGCGACCTGGACCGACATCACCAGCAAGGTATCGGGCACGACGCTGACCTGGGACGGCGTGACGCTCGCCACCAGCAGCACGCTCAAGCTGAAGGTAACCGACGCGACGGGGAACGACGGCAGCGTCGCCAGCCAGGCCTATACGCTGGACACGACCGTTCCCAACGCCCCTTCGACGCCCGACATGACCAGCGGCACCGACAGCGGCGCATCGAACAGCGACAACATCACGAACGACGACACGCCGACCTTCACCGGCACCGCCGAAAGCGGCAGCACCGTCACGCTGTACGACACCGACGGCGCCACGGTGCTCGGCACCACGACCGCCGATGGTTCGGGCAACTGGTCGATCACTTCCTCGGCATTGTCGGCGGGCAGCCACACCCTCAGCGTCAAGGCCACCGATGCGGCCGGCAACATCTCGTCCGCGTCGTCCGGCCTGTCGGTCACGATCGATACTGCTGCGCCCGCCGACGTGGCCTTGAGCGCCACCACGATCGCGACGCTGAACGCCACCAGCACCTCCACCATCGCCACGCTGTCAGCCACCGACAGCCAAGCCATCACCTACGCGCTGGCCGTCGGCAACGGCACCAACGATGCCGACAACGGCAGCTTCACGATTTCCGGCACGTCCCTGAAGGTCGGCGGCGCCTCGCTGTCCGCCGGCACCTACAAGATCTACGTGTCGGCCACGGATGCCGCCGGCAACGTCGCCAACCAGGCATTCACCATCACGATCGTCGATGCGCCGAGCGTCAGTTCGATCGTGCGCGCCGGCGGCGCTTCCTCCACCGTGAACACCTCCGCCACCTCCGTCGACTACACCGTCACCTTCAGCGAATCGGTGACCGGCGTCGATGCGAGCGACTTCGCCCTGACCGCGACCGGCACCGCCGCCGGCAACATCGCCAGCATTTCCGGCACCGGCACGACGTACACCGTGACGGTCGATACGCTGTCCGGCGACGGCTCGCTGCGCCTTGATCTGAACAGCAACGGCACCGGCATCAAGAACGGCAGCAACGTCGACATCGCTTCCGGCTACACCTCCGGCTCGACCTATACGCTCGATCACACCGCGCCCAACGCGCCGTCGACGCCGGACATGACGAGCGGCACCGACAGCGGCACATCGAACAGCGACAACATCACCAGCGACGACACGCCGACCTTCACCGGCACCGCCGAAAGCGGCAGCACCGTCACGCTGTACGACACCGACGGCGCCACGGTGCTCGGCACCACGACCGCCGATGGTTCGGGCAACTGGTCGATCACATCCTCGGCATTGTCGGCGGGCAGCCACACCCTCACCGTCAAGGCCACCGACGCCGCCGGCAACATCTCGTCCGCGTCGTCCGGCCTGGCGGCCACGATCGATACGGCGGCGCCCACGGTAGGCTCGGTATCAGTGCCTTCCAACGGCAGCTACAAGGCCGGCCAGACGCTCAGCTTCACGGTCAACACGAGCGAGGCGGTGACGGTCGATACCGGCGGCGGCACGCCGCGCCTGGCGCTCACGATCGGCGCCGCCACGGTGTATGCCGACTATGCCTCCGGCTCGGGCAGCAACGCGCTCGTGTTCGCTTACACGGTCCAGGCCGGCGATACCGACGCCGACGGCATCGCCGTGTCGGCGCTCCAGAGCAACGGCGGCACGCTCAAGGACGCGGCCGGCAACAGCCTGAACCTGACGCTCAACAGCGTCGGCGCCACCACGAGCGTCCTGGTGGATACGACCGCGCCCACCGTCAGCTCGGTGGCGGTGCCCTCCAACGGCACCTACTACAGCAATCAGAACCTGGATTTCACGGTCAATTTTGCCGAAGCGATCACGGTGAACACCGCCGGCGGCACGCCGCGCATCGCGCTCACGCTCGACACCGGCGGCACCGTGTACGCGAACTACCTTTCCGGATCGGGCACCAGCGCATTGGTGTTCCGCTACACCGTCGGCGACGGCGTGCAAGACACGAACGGCGTCACGGTCGGCGCGCTCGGCGCCAACGGCGGCACGTTGCGCGACGCCGCCGGCAACGATGCGACGCTGACGCTCAACAGCGTCGGCAGCACGGCGTCGGTCAATGTCGATGGCACCCAACCGCGCATCTCGAGCGTGACCTCCACCACCGCTAACGGCAACTACAACGCCGGCGATACGGTGTCGATCACGGTCACCTTCACCAAGTCGGTGACGGTCGACACCACGGGCGGCACGCCGACGCTGGCGCTGGACGGCGGCGGCAGCGCCAGCTACGCCAGCGGATCGGGCAGCGCGACGCTGGTCTTCACCTACACGGTCGGCGCCGGCCAGAATTCGAGCGATCTCGATTACACCGCAACCAACGCGCTGGCCTTGAACGGCGGCACCATCAAGGACAGCGCCAACGCCGCAGTCGATGCCGATGCGACCCTGGCCGCGCCGGGCGCCGCCGGCTCGCTCGGCGCCAACAAGAACATCGTCGTCGACACCACTGCGCCGACGGTCACCTTCGGCAGTCTGGCGCTGTCCGCCGATACCGGCACCAGCGCCACCGACTTCGTCACCAAGACCGCGGCGCAGACGCTCACCGCCACGCTCAGCGGCGCCCCCGCCGGCGCCGACATCGTGTACGGCTCGCTCGACAACGGCGTCAGCTGGACCGATATCACGGCCAAGGTCGCCGGCACCACGCTCACCTGGGACAACATCACGCTCGTCGGAAGCAATACCATCAAGCTCAAGGTGACCGACAACGCCGGCAACGACGGCGCCGTTGCGTCCCAGGCCTTCACGCTCGATACCGCCGCGCCGGCGATCACGTTCGGCAATCTGGCGCTGTCGAGCGATACCGGCGCCAGCAGCTCCGACTTCGTCACCAACGTCGCCTCCCAGAGCATCAGCGCCACGCTGAGCGCCGGGCTCGGCGCCGGCGACCTGGTCTACGGTTCGCTCGACGGCGGCGCCACCTGGAGCAACATCACGAGCAAGGTTTCCGGCGCCAACCTCACCTGGAACGAGGCCACGCTGCCGGCCGGCAACGGCACCATCCAGCTCAAGGTCGTGGACAGCGCCGGCAACGAAGGGACCACCACCAGCCAAGCCTATGCGCTGCTGACCAACGGCCCGGCGATCACGTTCGGCAACATCGCGTTCTCGCACGACACCGGCGCAAGCAATACCGATCTCGTCACCAAGACGGCGGCCCAGACCATCAGCGCCACGCTCAGCGCCACGCCGGCAGGCACCGACCAGGTCTACGGTTCGCTCGACGGCGGCGCCACCTGGAGCAACATCACGGGCATGGTGTCGGGTACCTCGCTGTCCTGGAGCGGCGCCACGCTCAACGCCGGCGGCACGCTGATGCTCAAGGTCATCGATATGGTGGGCAACGACGGCCCCATCACCAGCAAGACCTATACCCTCGATACGGCGGCCCCGGCGGCCGTCGCTTCGGCGGCCTTGTCCGACGACACCGGCGTGAGCAACTCCGACTTCATCACCAGGACAGCCGCGCAAACCATCAGCGGTACCTTGTCGGCCGCGGTCGCGCAAGGCGACCGGGTCCTGGTGTCGCTCGACGGCGGCGCCACCTGGACGCAGGCGACGGCCGACGTCGGCCAGACCGCCTGGTCGCTGGCCGGCCAGACCCTGGCGGGCAGCAACACGCTGCAGGCGAAAGTCGTGGATATCGCCGGCAACGAGAGCGCCGCTTACACGCAAGCCTATGTCCTCGACACCGCCGGCTCGACGGTCACGTTCGCCAACTTCGCGCTCTCGGACGACACCGGCGCCAGCAATACCGATTTCGTCACCCGGACGGCGGCCCAGACCGTCGGCGCCAGGCTGAGCGCGCCGCTCGGCGCCGGCGAGCGGGTCTTCGGTTCGCTCGACGGCGGCGCCACCTGGAGCGATATCACGGGCATGGTGTCGGGTACCGCGCTGTCCTGGAGCGGCGTCACGCTCGGCGCCAACGGCAGCATCATGCTCAAGGCCGTCAGCGCGGCGGGCCCGGAAGGCGCGGTCGCCAGCCAAGCCTACACGCTCGACACCACGGCGCCGGCAGCACCCTCCGCCTTCGCTGTCGACACTGTCAGCCTGACGCCGGTGCTGTCCGGCACCGCGCAAGCGGGCGCCGACGAGACCCTGACGGTCAGCGTCGGCGGCGCGACCTACAGCGTCGCGGCCAGCGGCGGCGCCTGGAGCCTCGATCTCGCTTCCGCCACGCCGATCGGCGGCACGCTGACGCTGGCGGCCGGAAGCACTTACGACATCACCGCCACGCTCACCGACAAGGCGGGTAATGCGAGCAGCGGTTCGAATACCTTGAGCATCGCGGCGGCGCCGACCCCCACGCCGACGCCGGTACCTACGCCAACTCCGACGCCGACGCCAACTCCGACGCCGACTCCGGTGCCGACGCCGACGCCGGTGCCGACACCCACTCCGACGCCGACACCAACTCCGGAGCCGACGCCGGTGCCTACTCCGGTACCCACACCGGTGCCGACACCCGTACCGACACCGGTGCCCACACCTACGCCGGCGCCGACCACTCCACCGGTCGTGGCCGATCCGACGCCGACTCCGGCGCCCGCCAACCCGATCGTCTCCATCGATCGGCCAGCCTCGCCGGCGACCATCGCGATCCTGAACCCGGCCAGCCCGACGGCGGCCCTGCTGTCGCCGGTCGTGGAATCCACGCTCGGCATTCCCACGGCCGCTCCCGCGCCCACGGCGCCGAGCGCCGCGCCGACGGCCTCCGCCGCACCGGCGCCGCAGTCCGCGCCGGCCGCCGACGGGGCTCGCGGCAGCGGCCAGGCGCAAGTCACCCTGACCCAGGGCGGCGGCGACAATTTCCGGATCGTGGTGGTCAACACCCAGCAAAGCGGCGGCGAAGGATTGATGCTCAATCGCGGCATCACCGACCAGACGATCCAGCCGGCCGCCAGGGCCGAAATCAGCATCCCGGCCGACGCCTTCGCCCATACCAATCCGAATGCCGTCATCCGCTTGTCGGCCCAGCAGACCAACGGCCAGCCGCTGCCCAACTGGGTGAACTTCGATCCGTTGAACGGCAGGTTCGTGGTCGAGGCGCCGAAAGGCGTGAGCGGCGAGCTGTCGATCAAGGTGGTGGCGCGCGATGCGCAAGGCCACGAGGTGACGGCGATCTTCAAGGTCAAGGTCGGCGAAAAGCGGCCGGGGCAGGCAGCGCTCGATCCTTCGGGACGGCCCGGACTGAGCGAACAGATCCGCCGCGACGCGACGCAGGCGCGCGGCGCCGGCTCGCTTGAACGCTTGGCCGATCTCGCGCGCGCCGCCAGGAGCGCGCCCAGGAGCGCGAGTTGAACATGATGGACGGCACCGTGGCGGCGGACCCGCTGTTGCGGTTGCTGGAGCTGTCGCGCCGCGCGCGGCTGGCGGATAGCGCGGAAGAGCTGGCGTTCCTGGCGGTCAACGACAGCCGCTTGTTCTTCCCGTATCGGCAAGGCGCCCTGTGGTTCGCCGCCGGCGGCGTGAAAGCCCTGTCAGGCGTCGTCGAACCCGAAACCAACGCACCTTACGCGCAATGGCTGGATCGGGTGTGCGGCTTCCTGCACGGCAGCCACACCGAGGCCGCCACCGTGGCGGCGATCCAGTTGCCGGCGGAGCTGGCCGGCGAATGGGCCGATTGGCTGCCGCCGCACGGACTCTGGCTGCCCTTCGCCGATCCGCGCGCGGCGGATGCGGCCGGCGGCTTGCTGCTCGCCGCCGACCAGCCGTGGCCGGAGGATGCCGTCGTCGTGCTGCGGGAATGGATGAGCGCCTGGCATCACGCGTGGAAGGCGCGCGCCCCTGCGCCCGGGTGGTCGCTGCGGCGCTTCGGGCTGGCCATCGCCGCCGATCCGCGCCGGCCGTGGTGGAAACAACGCCGAATCAAGCTGGCGGGAGGGCTGCTTGCCGTGCTGCTGATCCCGGTGCGCCTGTCGGTGCTCGCTCCCGGCGAACTGGTGTCGGCCAACCCGGCCGTCATCCGCGCGCCGCTCGACGGCGTGATCGGGCAATTCCAAGTCCAGCCCAACCAGGCCGTCAAGGCGGGGCAGCCGCTGTTCGGTTTCGACGAGGCAGGCATCGCCGCGCGCCAGGAAGTCGCGGCGCAGGCGCTGGCGACCGCGCACGCGGAATACCGGCAATACGCCCAACAGGCGGTGTCCGATGCCAAGTCCAAGGCGCAGCTGGCGCTGCTGCTCGGCAGGATCGAGGAGAAGCGCGCGGAAGCCGAGTACTACCGGGACCAGCTCGCGCGCTCCCGCGTGACCGCGCCGCAGGACGGCATCGCGCTGTTCGACGATCCCAGCGAATGGATCGGCAAGCCGGTGCAGACCGGCGAGCGCATCATGCGTATCGCGGCGCCCGGCGACGTGGAAGTGGAAGCCTGGCTGCCGATCGGCGACGCCATTCCCTTGCCGGAGAACGCCGAGGTCAGCCTCTATCTGGCGGCCAGCCCGTTGTCCGCCGTGCCTGCCCGCATCCGCTACGTGGCGCACGACGCCGTGCCGCGTCCGGACGGCAGCTATGCCTATCGTGTGCGGGCCCGGCTTACCGGCACCACGGAACAGCGCATCGGCTCGAAGGGCACGGCCAAGATCAGCGGCGACTGGGTGCCCTTGATCTACTGGATGCTGCGCCGGCCGCTGGCGACCGTCCGCCAGACCTTGGGAATATGATGAGCGCCTTGCCGCCGCTGCGCGAGGAATTGGCATTGTCGGCCGGGCCGGTGCTGGCCGACGGCCAGCCGAGCCGCACGCTGCACGACCCGGTGCGCAACCGCTACTTCCAGATCGACTGGCCGACCTTCGAAGTGCTCTGCCGCTGGCACCTGGGCGACGCAGCCGCCATCGCCGCCGCCATCGGCAGGGAAACCACGCTGCAACTGGGCGTCGAGGAAGTCGAGAACATGGCGGCGTTCTTGCGCGATAACGAATTGCTGCAGCCGGCGCCCGGCAGCGCCGCCGAACTGGCCGCCCGCCTGCGCCTGCAGCGCGGCAGCGCATGGCAACGGCTGCTGCACAACTACCTGTTCTTTCGCATACCGCTCTGCAAACCGGACCGCTGGCTCGGCCGCTGGGCGCCGCGCCTCGATTTCCTCTATTCGCGCCGCTTCCTCTACCTGACGCTGGCCGTCTGCGGCTGGGGCATGGTCGAGGTCTACCGGCAATGGGACCGCTTCGCGGCGACGCTGGTCGATACCTTGACCTGGTCCGGCCTCGCCAGCTACGGCGCGACCCTGGCCGCGATCAAGCTGCTGCACGAATTGGGACACGCATTCACCGCCAAGCGCCTGGGATGCCGGGTGCCGACCATGGGCATCGCCTTCCTGGTGTTATGGCCGGTCGCCTATACCGACACCAACGACGTGTGGAAGCTCACCGAACGCCGGCAACGCATCGCCGTGGCAGCCGCCGGCGTATTGACCGAACTGACCGTGGCCGCCTGGGCCACCCTGGCCTGGGCCTTGCTGCCCGAAGGCACGCTCAAGTCGATGGCCTTCCTGCTCGCGACCACCTCATGGATCGCCAGCATCGCCATCAACGCCAGCCCGTTCATGCGTTTCGACGGCTACTTCCTGCTGTCCGACTGGCTGGGCCTGCCCAATCTGCACGCCCGCGCGTTCGCGCTCGCGCGCTGGGACTTGCGCGAGCGGCTGTTCGGCCTGGGCGCGGAGCCGCCGGAGCATTTCGCGCGCGCGCGGCGCAGCGGCCTGATCCTGTTCGCCTACGCCACCTGGATCTACCGCCTCGCGGTATTCCTCGGCATCGCGGCCCTGGTGTACACGTTCTTCATCAAGGCGGTCGGCATCCTGCTGTTCGCCGTGGAGATCGGCTGGTTCGTGCTGCTGCCGGTGGCGCGCGAACTGCAAGCCTGGCGCGCGGCCTGGCCGCTCATGAAGGAACGCCGCCGCGCGCGGCGCGGCGTCCTCCTGCTGCTGGCCCTCATCCTGGCCCTGGCGCTGCCCTGGCCGACCCGGCTGACGGCCGGCGGGCTGCTGCGCCCGGCCACGCAATTCGTGCTCTACGCCCCGCCCCATGCGCGGGTGGCCGCGCTGCCGGTCGCCGAAGGACGGCGCGTGGAAGCTGGAACGGTATTGATGAAGCTGGCCTCGCCCGAGCTGGCGGCCCGGCGCAGCGCCGCGCTCGCCCGCCTGGAGCGCCTGCGCTGGCAAGCGACGGCCGGCGCCTTCGACAAGGAATTGCGGACCCAGTGGCAGGTGTCGCACGAGCAGTTGAGCGCCGCCGAGGCGGAACTGGCCGCGATCGAAGCCGAAGCCGCGCGTTACGAACCGGTCGCCCCGTTTTCCGGCGTGCTGCGCGATCTGCCGCCCGATCTGAAGCCGGGCGCCTGGCTCGGCGCCGATGAGCCCCTGGGGCGGTTGATCGCCGATCAAGGCCAGATGGCCGTCGCCTACCTCGATGAAGAAGACATCGGGCGCGTCGCCCTGGGCGATGCCGCCATGTTCTATGCCGACGCCGCCGGCGGACCGGCGATCCCGCTCGAAGTGACAAGCATCGAAGCGGACGCCAGCCGCATCCTGCCGGAACCGGAACTGGCGGCGCCGTTCGGCGGCGGATTGGCGGTGCGAGAAAAGAACGGGCTATTCCATCCCGAGCGCCCGGTGTTCCGGGTCACGCTCAAGCCGGCCGCAGGCAGCACCGCCGCGCCAGAGCACACTTGGCGCGGAAAGATCGTCATCTCCGGCCGCTGGACGCCGCCCGCCGCGCGCTATGTGCGCTCCGCGCTGGCGCTGCTGCGGCGCGAAGCCGGCTTCTAGCAGCCCTACACGCCGCGATTTACGGTTCCCGCCGGACGCTCGAAGACGACTGCCGCGTTGCCCATCCGCGCGATAGCAACACGATCGCGGAGGCGCGCGCCTGGCACTCGCCTTCGATCGCCGCGACCGGCCTCCGGCCCCGCACCTCCCGCCTCCTCATCGCCCCACAGAGCAGTCCCTTTCGCGCCCGCCCGATCCCGAACCGCCATGCCGTTCGCCGGCGGCGTCGAAGCCGGCGCACAGATTAATCCGGAACGCATCGAACGAACGCGCTCCCCGTGCCACTCACCGAGAATTCACGTCATTCATTTGTCTCGATAGGAAAGGGAATAGGTACTTATGATCAACCTGAATTCGAACAGCTCGCCTATGAATATCAGCTTCGTCCCGGACGAGACTCAAACGGAAAGGAAAGATTTCGCAAGCAAGCTGCAAAAAATCGAAAACCGGTTGCCGATTCACGCCAGGGAACGGCTTCGGGCTTGTTTCAACGACAGAACGTCAAGACTGGACCTGTCGCATTGCCAGTTGAATCTCCTGTTCGAGAACGAGCGCGATCTTCAGTCTGTCGGCAAGCTCCGCGATCTGTTAAGCATGCTCACCTGGATCGAGGAACTCGATCTCTCCGGCAACGAGCTGAACCAGAAGAGCGTATGCGAATTGACGCCGAACCTCGGGCCCTCCTGCAAGATCGTTCTTAAGCCGGAGAATATGGAAGCCATTTCTGTCACCCAGAAACATGATCGATCGATCCCGATCGATTCCTTGTCCTTGCCGAAGAAACCGATAGGAGAAAAATTCGGCGCGTATTTGCATAGCGTGCTGCATGACAATTTCACCAACGGAGAACTTGTCGTCTTGCGGAAGATCAGCCAGAACTACCGGAAAAACCTAGTGCCGCTATGCGCTGCCAGCAAGCTGCTCGACTCGAGCAAGGCGGTGAAATCGCTATCGGACGTGAAAGAACGTCTAGCCGAGATTGCGACATTCAAGCCGGAAAGATACCGCGGTATTCCGCTCACTGCATTGGCCGAACAGCTTCACTGCCTGGGGCTGGCGGACATCGAACCGGCGTACGACGCTATCTTCGAGGCCGCGAAGAACTTGCCCAAGAGGCATGCGACGGCGCCGCTAGCTTTCTTGGCGGTGTTTCTCCAGCATTTCGGTTGGAGCAAAGCCGATCGGGCGTCAAAATTCTTCGCCCTGTTCAAAGCTGCCTGCGGACTGCCGACGGTGGATCGTTTGGTGATTCTGGAGAAGCTGGCTCGAATCATGAGGAGACCGTGTTCTTCGACGGATAAGCGGAATTTTTCGGGCGAAACACAAAAGATCGCATTTGACGCCATTTGCAAGCAAGTCGGGAAAACCTCGAGGCGGATCAGAAGCAAGGCTCTCTATGCGTTGATCGGCGCCGTCAAGAATTCTGCTCAGCTTGATACCATACTTGATCTCATCCGCCTGCAGCTTCCCTCCGAATGCGGAGCCTTGCTCAAGAAAATTCAAAAGACCGAGCATAGATCCTATGCCGGCATATGCGCCCCCTTTTTCCAGAGCATTAAGCTGCCGGGAACGCCTCCCGAAACCAAGGCATTCCTGTGCCGATCATTGGCGGAAGTCGCTCTCTTTCTTCTTCAATCCAAGTCAGGTGCCGGATTGGAACTGTTCGACGCCATTTATGATCAAGCCGAAAAACTTGATTTATTGAAAGGCGACATACTAGAACCACTATTTAAGATGGCTATGCATATACCCCTCACCCACCGAGGCGAAGCGATCCGTCGGCTTGCTGGTCATCTCTCTTCCGGCGCCATGCATTCGAAATCCACCTATTTCCACGCGGCTCGCACTATTTTCGAATCGGCATGGTGGGGTCTCGACATACCGGACATGCATGAGAAACTCCTTGATCTGGTCTTGGACAATCGAAAGCGATTTTCCAAGCCTTCCGATTGCGATGAGGCCATTCGTCTGGCTCTTTACCAGTTCGAAACCGACGACTATCCGAAGAACAAGGATATTCGGGAGTATCAACAATGGTATAGCGGTCTCCTAAAGCTCTTGATCCAAAACTCGCCTTCTTGATGAACGCCAAGGAACTAGTGGATCGCAAAGACATGAGCCATCCGTCACAGGAGCGAATGGGCCCGCCATTACCTGGCGGAGCCGGCCGTGCCGCCGTTCGGCGGCCGGCCGCGCGTCTTTCGCTTCCGTTCCGTCAAATCCGGGGACCGCTCATCAACTGTTTCAACGACGCCTTGAAAACGATGTCTTCGGTAGAGGGAAAAGAATCAAGCTCTTTCTCGACAAGGCGGGCCAACGTGTCGTCGGCGAACAGAACCTTGGCGCCCATGCCGTCATTCATCTGCCGCAGTTTTCCAAGTATGTTGCCGGCATTCTTGGCATTGCTCTCCGGCTGCCGCTTACCCAAGATGAACGCGTCCTTCAGTACATTGTGGTCGGGCGTGAAAGTCAAATCGAGAACGGACAAGGACGGCGGCAATTGGGATGCGGCGACACTGACATTCGTCAACGCCAAATCCAGCTTTTGCAATTGCGGCAGTCGGCTGAGATCCACCTTTCCGAGCTCCGCATTTCCGGCCAAGGAAAGGGATGCAAGATTGCGCATTCCATGGACAAAATCCGGCACCTTCTGCAGTCCGGCGTTCTTGAGTTGCAGGTCGGTTACATGCAGCAAGTATTCGCTGGGAAGATTGAGCTTGGCGAGGAGTCCCTTAGGCAGGGCAGTGAGCGTCAGATCCGTCTTGGTGACATCCTCCAGGCAACGGAGGATCGCAGTCTTCGCATCGAGCAGCGCCTTCACCTGCTCCTTCTTCCTTTCAGTGGAAAGGTCAGTCTTCGCTACGATAGCGTTGGCTTCCTGGGAAAGCACTTGCGTGACATCGTCGATTATCTTTTCCTTGCCCTGCTCCCAAGAAGAGATGACTTCATTGAGCATAGCGGCCATCGCCACATCGCCATCCGTCTTGAGTTCGCGATCGCCGATCGCGTCTCGATACTGTTCGATCATCTCCCGCATATGCTGCACGCCGACGCGCTTCACGCAAACCTTGATCAAATCCTGCATGCGCCGCATGGAATTCGGGCTCACCGTATATTCGTTGCCGAGCGTTTTGACGACATTGATCGAATCCGCCGGGTTCCGTCCGGCCAATTGAAGAAGCTTTGCGGCGAACGCATCATGCAAGACCATATTGCCGCGCAAGATCGCTTGGCTTTCCATGGAGCCAAAGCGAACCGGATTCATCCCATTTAATTTATTCAGCATTGCGATTTCCTCGATACCTTTATTAATGTCGTTTTATCTTCCTGCCTCGCACGAGGCACTTCCCGGCGCATGTCGCACCGCTTCACCCATGATGGGCATCGCCGATCCCGCATCATGCACAGCTTCCCCGATGCGAATCACGTTTCACACCGGTTGTCTCTGTCATGCGTTAGTGACCCATCTGTGATGTATGTTCATGTCAAAGCATCTCCAATGTTTCGCGGCAGTGGCCCAGCAAGCGGCCGCCGGCCTCGGCGAGCCGACGGTGTGCAACGCGATATTCGCCGCCACCGGCAAGTGCGTACGCCAATTTCCGCTGGCACGCATCCGCTGTTGCTATGCGTATTAGCGGTTATCGCCCCCGACAGTCATGAACGTATTGGAAGAATCTTCCACTAAATAATGACATTCCGTGTGAACGAGGCGCTGCCTAAAGACTCATGTGAATGCCATGCAGTCTTGGTCGTTGCGTAATGTTGTGGATTTTCGGGAAAATCAGGGAAATGGAATGAAAAATTTTATCAACCAAAGTCTCATTCGCGATTTGTGCGCCTACCTGAAGGTCGATGAAACGATTCCATTATCTCAAGGTTGTCTGGTTCTCGACGGCGTAAACATGCAATTGATCGAGGACGAACGCAACGGGTCAGGACAGGAAGATTCCATGCTGGTGAGGATACAACTGGCCCCGCCGCTGTCGCCGGCGGACAAGGAACAACTAATCAAAATGCTGACATCGAACTATGACTATGGCACCCGGGATTGCTTTGTCTTCTCGCTGATGCCGGAAAAATCGATTCCCGTCGTGACATACGCATTACCCGCCTCCGCGCAACTTGATGGGGAGAGTTTGGGCGACATGCTGGACTACATGGCAACACTTTCGAAGCAGTTCTGGGATGCCTATAGCGTTTAACGGACCTATCCAGCAAATCTTCTTAGGAGAGATAGAAACATGATCGGCAATCCAATTGAAAGCAGTAACATACCGCGACTTATTACTAGCGGGAATATTTACGTCGAGCCCTATAATCCAAACCTATCGACGGAGGGATATGGGAATCCGTTTCTTTCCATGGACGAAAGGCTATCGTCAAGCGGATATCAGAAAGTTCAACTGACGGGAGGGAATTCCGTCGATGTGAGAACCGCCGACTTGGTGGCGCTGCGAAATTACGCCAGAGACAGCTCCCCTCCCTCCTTGTATATGACAGGTTTTCGGAAGGCCGAGAATGGGGTCGACGTCATTCAGATTAAGCTCGATGACATCTCCGAGGGAATGGAACAGCTCGGAGTTTTGTCGCCCTTCGAAAAGGAACGCAAGCAGAAGTGGGTGGCCGTACCGGTCTTTGACGCCAAGACTGGCGTCGGGTTGGGGGTTTATCAAACGCAAGCAGAGCAATTTCTCGCTCCTCCGAAGGAGTCAATACAGAAGCTCATCCAACAAACCGAGAAGAAAGGACGGGAATATGTTCAGTCCGAACATACCAAAAATTCTAAAATCTCCACCAATAAACAAAGCCACGAAAAATATGAACCATCCGAACGGCGGAACGCCAAGCATCCTCAAGGGCCTTTATTTCCAAAAGATTTTTTGAACGATAACGGCTTTTTTGACCTTGCAACACTTAGAGACTGGGATCCAAAAAATTCCGAATATCATTTCAATACGGAAGACGCCAGATTCATGGCCATAGGGGCCAAATTCATTGCCGACTACTCGGACACTTCGAACAATGGACTCCGTCACTTATTCGGACCAGGTGATCTGCATGCCGCCAACAAGAAGTTGGCTTCCCTAGGAAGAGACCTGCAATCGCAGCGGCAAAGATATCAGCAGTTGCAAGAAAAGCAGAAAAAAATCGAGGAAAAAGCCAAAAGAAGGCAAGCTGCCAAGGAGAAGGCAGCGGAAATGAAGCTCAAACGAAGAGATAATGACGATTGCTGTAGATGCTCCGGCGGCGGCGGAGGCGACGGAGGAGATGCCTGTAGAACCTGTTGCGCTGCCTTTTTCGCGGAATGTTTAAGAGGAATCTGTCGTGCATAATCATGCGTAATATCCAAACAAGTAATTTTTCACGAAGCCCTTCGGCGCCTGTTCGGTGTCTTTTTGAATAGGCGTCAGACGAGACTTTCAATTACCCATAACTTCTATAGCAGCCATAAATCCGAGCTCGATATCAGTCAGACGCGTCAACCCATGCCAGATGACGATGTTTCCTGGCGGCGGATCGCGCGAGCGCGCGAGGTAGCCGCCCAAGCACGCCAGCTTGAACAGATAATGCGATAGACCTCCTGCTTGTTGTGCCCGCGCGGGTACGTTGTCAACCAGCCGATCGAGCAAGGCCAGTTCGGTCGCGGTGAAGGCGACGGTGGCCGCGGCCGTTGCGGTGGCACGCTGCATCATTGTCATCCAGAACAGGCGCCAGGCCAGGATGCGTATGGCCGCCGTCGCCAGCCAAGCGGTCAACGCAGGTGCGCACCAGGAAATGGGTGCCCAGTTGATGCGCTAAGCAAAACAGTTCATAGATATCGCTTTCCCGATCGCCCACGTGAATGCATCGCGCCGGCGCATGCAATAACGTCGTGGCGCGTTTAATGTTGTCCAACCAACGGATGCTTTCTTTGGCCTCGATCGGCACGCGTGTCGGATTGGTATGGCGTTTGAGCGCCGTGCATCCCTTGAATTTCTGGCGGCTCCAGAATTTGACGGCGGCCAGCCCCAGCGGCAATCCCTCGGGCGTGACCGTCAAGCTGGAATGCATCAAGATGCCGCACATCGCCCGCGCTTTGTGGCGACCATGTTCATCCTTGCCGCCATACACCTTGTGCGTCATCCCGATCGGCTGCAGATCGTCACGCTGAAAGGTGAAGGTCGTCGTATCGTGCAAGACGAGAACAGGTTCCTCTGTCGCCGCGAACCGTTCCTTTGTGGAATGGAAATGCCCATCTAGGATGGCGCCTTCGTGCACATGAGGGTTCGCGAAGAATCGGTACGCTGCCTTGGTATTGGACCAATCCTGGCACGCCATGGGGATCGTCTGACCGAGCCGATCCCACAGTTGTGCTGCCAATTCACGAAATCGTCGTGCCAGGCGCACATCGTGAAAGCGGTAGCCATCCAATTCTTGCGCCAGGCATGCGTGTATCGTGTTGCCGTCAGTCCGTTGCTGCTGGTCCATGACGATGTCCTCTGACGATGGATCATTCGCTTAGCCTAGGAAACGTCGCCGCCTCTGTCAAAAGATATGGGTAATTGAAAAGGTCGCAGGTCGCCAGGCAAGGCCGACGGCAACTCGTCGGGTTCGTGCGCGCAGGGGATGAATCACGTCCGCATCCATTCGTCGAGTTAGTGGCATGGCAACAGGAAAGGTTCGATGGCACAATGAAATCCGCATCGTCATCCACGCCGCCATCGTCGCATTCCTAGAAAGGCACACCATGAGCACTTCCGTTCCGCAGGATTCCGGCCGCCGCGTCTTTCTCCGCAACTCCGTGTTCGTGGGCGGGGGCCTGGTTCTCGGCATCTCGCTCGAATCCGCCGGCACGGCGTCCGCGCGGATCGATAAGCCGGATGCTTCAGGCGGCTCCTCGCCGGGCGCCTTCGCGCCGAACGCTTTCATCCGCATCGCACCGAACGGCATCGTCACCCTGGTTTCCAAGCAACCGGAGATCGGCCAGGGCATCAAGACTTCCCTGCCGATGGTGATCGCCGAGGAACTCGAGGTGAATTGGAAGGATGTCGTGGTCGAACAGGGCGATCTCGATCCGGTCTACGGCAGCCAGGGCGCGGGCGGTTCGAATTCCACTCCCACCAATTACACGGAATTCCTGCGTCTCGGCGCGACCGCGCGCACCATGCTGGTCGAAGCGGCGGCGCTGACCTGGGGCGTGCCGGCCAAGGAATGCCATGCCGCCAGCAGCGCCGTCCATCATCGGCCGACGAAACGCACGCTGGGCTACGGCGAACTCGCCGCCAAGGCCGCGACGCTGCCGGTGCCCGCCGTCTCCGCCGTCACGCTGAAGAATCCGAAGGACTACAAGCTGCTCGGCACGCGCGTCGGCGGCGTCGACAACCGTGCCATCGTCACCGGCAAGCCCTTGTTCGGCATCGACGTCAAGCTGCCCGGCATGCTGTACGCGGCCTATGAAAAATGCCCGGTGTTCGGCGGCAAGGTGGTCAGCGCCAATCTCGACGCTGTCAAGGCGCTGCCCGGCGTGCGCGATGCCTTCGTCATCGAGGGCACCGCGAATCTCAACGGCCTCATGCCCGGCGTCGCCATCGTCGCCGATTCGACCTGGGCGGCATTCAGCGCGCGCCGGCAATTGAAGGTCGTCTGGGACGAAGGCAAGCACGCCGGCGACAGTTGGGCCGGCTTTGCCGCGCAAGCCGCCGCGCTCGCCAAGCAACCCGGCGCCAGCACGATGCGCAAGGATGGCGATCCGGCCGGCGCGCTGGCGCGCGCCGCGAAGACCGTCGAGGCGGCCTATAGCTATCCCTTCATCTCGCACGCCAGCATCGAGCCGCAGAATTGCACCGCCTGGTTCAAGGACGGCGGCATCGAACTCTGGGCGCCGACCCAGAATCCGGCCGCCGGCCAGAACCTCGTCGCCGCCACGCTCGGCATTCCGAAAGAGAAGATCAAGCTGCACATCACGCGCAGCGGCGGCGGTTTCGGCCGCCGCCTGTCGTCGGACTTCATCGTCGAGGCCGCCGCCATCGCGCAGCGCGTGAAGGCGCCCGTCAAGCTCACCTGGACGCGCGAGGACGACCTGCGCCACGATCATTTCCGCGCCGGCGGCTTCCATTTCCTGCGCGGCGGCGTCGATGCCCAGGGCAGGCTGATCGCCTGGCACGATCATTTCGTCACCTTCGCCAACAGCGTCGTACGCGACGGCAAGACCGTGCTGCAGCCGGGCAGCGGCGCGAATCTTTCCGGCGACGAATTCCCCGGCCGCTGGGTCGAGCACTGCCTGCTGGAGCAGACGCCGATCGAGTGCGGCATTCCGATGGGGCCGTGGCGGGCGCCGGGCAGCAACGTCTTCGCCTGGGTATTCCATAGCTTCATCGATGAACTGGCGCATGCCGCCGGCCGCGATCCGCTCGCGTTCCGGCTCGAGATCCTCGGCGACAAGGACATCGTCGCCAGCACCACCGGCGGCCAACCCTACAACGTCGGCCGCATGAGGAACGTGCTGCGCCACGCCGCCGAGAAGGCCGGCTGGGGCCGGAAGAAGTTCGCGCGCGGCCAGGGCCAGGGCATCGCCTTCCATTTCAGCCATCGCGGCTATGTGGCCCAGGTCGCTGAGGTTACCGTCTCGCGGGATGGCGCGCTCAAGGTCGACCGCGTTGTCGTCGCGGCCGATATCGGGGCCCAGATCGTCAACCTGAGCGGCGCCGAGGCGCAGGTGCAGGGTTCGGTCATCGACGGCCTCGGCACGCTGATGTATCCCGAATTGAACATCGAGCGCGGTCGCATCGTGCAAGGCAATTTCGGCGAGTACCCGATGCTCCGCATGCCGCAGACGCCGGCAAAAATCGAAGTGCATTTCCTCAAGACCGACCATCCGGTCACCGGCCTCGGCGAGCCAGCGCTGCCGCCGCTCGCGCCGGCGGTGTGCAACGCGATCTTCGCCGCCACCGGCAAGCGAGTGCGCCAATTGCCGCTGGCGCGCACCGATCTGCGCTGGAGTTGAGCGAGCGAATGCCCGGCGCGCATCCTTCCTGATCCACGACAAGGCCCGGAATCCGCGTCCAAAACTTTCGCCGCGCGCGCTTGTCTTTTTGTTTCGACCGGAGCGCGAGCGGAAAGCGATATGCAAGATTCCAACGACGGAAAGCCGAACTTTCCCTTATCCGCGGGAATTTTCCTGGGCCTCGGCCTGGGTGGATTCTTCGACGGCATCGTTTTCCATCAGATACTGCAATGGCATCACATGCTGACGAGCGCGGGTTATCCTGCCGACAGCCTGCGCAATCTGCAGATCGATACCTTCTGGGACGGCCTCTTCCATGCGGCGACTTACGCTTTCACCGTGACCGGCGTGGTCATCCTGTGGCGCGCGGCGCGCCGGGCGCGGCCGCGCTGGCCGGGGAAGACGCTGCTCGGCAGCGTCCTGATGGGCTTCGGCGTGTTCAACCTGGCCGAAGGCATCATTAACCACCATTTGCTCGGCATCCATCACGTGAACGAAACGGCGGCGCCGGACCAATGGATTTATTGGGATATCGGTTTCCTTGTCTGGGGCGCGATCATGCTGATGGGAGGCTGGCGGCTGGTGAAAGCCGGAACATGATATGAACCACATGGATCGCCTGCGGCGGCTTTGCGCGCAACAGATCCGGACCGCATTCGAACGGCTGGACCGGCTGCGGCGGCGGCAAGGCGAGCTGCTCGAGTCCTCGGGCCTGGGCCCGCTGGAAGCACCCTATCGCATCATCCACGCCGAACCCGGCCTCCGGGTGCGCCGCTATCTCGACGATGCCGCTCCGGACAGTCCCATGCTGCTCATCGTTCCCGCGCCGATCAAGCGGCCGTATATCTGGGATCTCGCTCCCGCGATCAGCGTCGTGCGCCGCTGCCTTGAAAACGGCATGCGGGTTTGCATGGCGGAATGGATGCCTTCGGGCGACGCCGAAGGAGGCGCCGATGAAGGCGCCGGATTGGCCGACTATGGAAGCCGCCTGCTCGAAGCATGCTTCGACGCCATCGAGAGAGACAGCGGCGACACCGGGGCCGTGCTGGCCGCGCACTCTCTGGGCGGTGTCTTCGCCGCGATTTTCTCGTGCAGCCATCCGCGGCGCGTGCGCGCCCTCGTGCTGCTGGAGTCGCCGCTGCATTTCGGCACGGATGCCGGCGACTTCGCGCCGCTGGTCGCGGCCGCGCCGGACACGCAACCGATCGGCCGGGCCCTCGCCAGCGTGCCGGGCTCCTTACTTAGCCTGGCCGCCGGCGCGGCCGCGCCGCGAGCCTTTCAATGGGAGCGCGGCATCGACTGGTCGCTATCGATAATGCATCCCGCGACGCTGGATACCTGCGCTCGCGTCGAACGCTGGACTTATGACGAATCGCCGCTGCCGGGAACGCTGTTCGCCGACGTCGTCGAACTGCTTTACCGGCAAGATCGCTTGATGGCGGGCACCCTGTACATGGATGGCCGCTGCCTCGGACCGAAGAACCTGCGGGCGCCCTTGCTGAACGTCGTCGATCCGCGCAGCACCGTCATTCCTCCGGCGTCGATCCTGCCGTTTCATGAGGCGGCGGCGAGCGAAGTCAAGCGCATTCTGCGCTACGATGGCGACATCGGCGTCGGCTTGCAGCACGTGGGCGTGCTGGTCGGCAGCCGGGCGCATGCGCAGCTCTGGCCCGCCATCTTCGATTGGCTCGCCGCCATCGGCATCAAACCGGCGAACCGCCGCGCAACTCCCGCTGCAGTTCGCGCACCATCTGCAGCCGCTTAGCCTCGTTGACGAAACGCCCGACCTCGACCCGGATTCCGCGCGCCTCGATATTCACCAATTCGCCGGCGCGGCGCGGTGACGGAGGCGCGACAGGCATCGAGCCCTACCTGCCGGACCGCTTCGGCCCCGCTCCGCTCCACCAGGAGGCAATCGTCCGCCAGCACGATATGCTCGCGGTCGGTCGCGTGGCGCGCGTAGTGGAGGAAGGCAAGCGCCGCGCAGGGCCACCGGCAGACAGATCGCAAGCTCGACAGCATGCCAGAAACATTGAACCGCTCGCGGCGAGCCGATTCAAAAGTTTTATCGGCGGCCGCATGCAGGATGGCCGCGAGAGGAAATGCGATGAACGTGAGCAAGCCGAACCGTACGCGGATCGCGGATGCAGACCGCAATGACATGCAGCAGAAGCAATCGGGCGACCAGCATATCCTGCCGCTCGACGAGAGCGATGAAGATCCCTATCGTCCGCATCGGGTAAGCCGGCAAAATCAAACCGTGAGAACCGGAGCGACAAGACCGGGCAGTACGCGCAAACCCGAATCTTGACGCGCCGGTCATGCGGTAATGCATGCCGTGGCGAGCGGGGCGCCGCGCCGAGGTATCTTTCCGCTCAATGCAAGCGGTGCTTGAGGCTGGAAATGGCATCATGCGCCTGTTGCACGGCGTCCTGCACTTCCTGATCGACCGTATTTCCTGCCTGCAGACAAGCGCGTACCGCGCGGTCGCCCAGCTTCTCGAGCTTTTCGATCGACTGGATGATGCGGTTGTCGTTGTCTTCGTAGGCCAGCAGCTGTCTCGTCTCGTCGGATTCTCGATCGAGTTCACGGATGCATGCGCGCAAGTCTTCCGGCACGGCTTTCGTGATCCGGCAAAGTTGCGCCGCGCGATCGATACAGCGCTCGATACCCGGGAATCTTTCCTTCACTTGGCGCGCTTCCATGATTCTCTCCTTTCTCGGCCGCTTTTTCTGTTTCCAGACAATTTGTTGAGCCCGCCTGGCGCGGGAGAGTTCCTCATTCTCAAGCGCCTCAAGAGGGCACGTCGAAAGTCACCGGCTTGGGGATCTCGACGATCCGGAACGGCGGTCGATCGGAAAAGGTTCGCTGCAACAAGGGCTTGGCGACGTTGTAGACCGGAATGCCGTTCGCCGTTTTGCCTTCCGGTTGCCCGCGGTGCGCATGGCCATGGAACACGACATCGACCGGATAGCGGATCAAGGGCTCTTCGAGGCGGCTGGTGCCGAGGAACGCGAAGATTTCGGGCGGCTCGCCTTGCACGGTGGCTTCGATCGGGGAATAGTGCAGCAGGGCGATCCGCTGTTCGGTGCGCAGCTTGGCCAAGGCCGATTCGAGCTTGAGCGCTTCCTGCAGCGCCTCGTTCACGAAATGCTTGATCGTGTTCTCTCCCCACGGGCCGAGCGCGCGGCGGCCGTAACCGCCCGCGAAACCCTTGGCGCCGGCGATGCCGACGCCGTTCACCTCGCAAGCCTCGCCATCCAGCACCCGCACGCCGCCTTCGGTGAGGATACGCCTGACCTCGGTCTCCTTTCCCGATTCGTAGTCGTGATTGCCCAATACCGCGATGATGGGAATGCGCGCCGGCGCCAGTTCCTCGACCAGGATGTGCGCCTCTTCCGGCAAGCCGTAATCGGTCAGATCGCCGCAGAGAAAGAGCATGTCGGCGCTTTCGGCCACTTGCCGGAACATGGGGCGCAGGGCGCCCGCCGTCGATTTCGTGCAATGCAAGTCACCGATCGCCGCCAGACGGATTTTTTCGTTGGACATCACGTGCAGCTCCCGTTCCAAGTGGCAAGCCCTGCCCCTTCATGCCATGGCCCGGATGCAAGACCTGTACCGCCAGCCGCGTCAGGTGCGCCGAAGAGCGAATGGCGAATGGCGAATGGCGAATGGCGAATGGCATAAGTCTTGCTGATTCTTGCATTCAACTCGACCTCCACGTTCCGGTTCCAGCCTCACCATGAATACAGTCTCCCTGCCGTCTTCCGGCGGCGAGCAAATCGATCCGGGCGCGATCGCGTTCTACCGGCATGTTCTGGAAATCCTGGACACGGCGGATCTGCGCTTCCTGGTCGGCGGAGCCTATGCCTTCAATCACTACACCGGCATCGGCCGCTATACCAAGGATCTCGATCTCTTCATCCGCCGTCGCGATTACGAGCGCGTGAGCGAGGCGTTGAACCGCGGCGGCTATCCGACGGATTTGACGTATCCGCACTGGCTTGCCAAGACGCATTCCAGTACAGGCGTCTATGTGGACATCATCTTCAGTTCCGGCAACGGCATCGCGGAAGTCGATGACGTGTGGTTCGCTCATGCGGAGCCGGCGCAAGTGCTGGATCTGCCGGCCCGATTGTGTCCGGTGGAGGAAATGATCTGGTCCAAGGCTTTCGTCATGGAACGCGAGCGCTTCGACGGCGCCGATGTCGCTCATCTGCTGCGTGCCTGCGGCGATCGCTTGGATTGGGAACGCCTGCGATGGCGTTTCGGACCGCATTGGCGCGTCCTGCTGAGCCACTTCATCCTGTTCGGCTTCATCTATCCCGGCCGACGTGATGCGCTGCCCGTCCACATCATGGAAGAATTGCTCGAACGGCTGCGCGACGAACTGCGCGCGCCGCGACCGGAGGATACGGTGTGTGCCGGCACCCTGCTGTCGCGCGAACAATACCTGCCGGATATCGAGCAATGGCGATACCAGGATGCCCGCCTGCTTCCGGCCGGGAATATGAGCGCGCAGGATACGGCGCTCTGGACGAAGGCCATCGAAAACCGGAACCCGCCGCGCTGAGCCGGGCTGCGGCCGTTACAGCGAAATGTCTCTCGGCGGCAGGTAAATTCGACACGGAGACATTTCGCTTTTACAAAACGCGCGCTAGATGCGCGGCTGCGGCTGCCCTTCCTGGACATTGCCGCGCCACGCGCCAGTCTCCTGTCCGCGTCCTTCGATGAATTCCTTGAAGCGTTCCAAATCGCCCTCGACGCGACGCGATACCGCGCCCATGGCATCGCCGACGCTTTCCACCACGCCTTCCGGTTCGTAATCCATTTCCACCAGGATGCGGGTGGAGCTGTCGCCAAGCGGCTGGAAAGTCACCGCGCCGCTGTTCGCGGCGCCCCCGGTGCTGCGCCAGGCAATGCGCTGATCCGGGATCTGCTCGGTGATTTCGGCATCCCATTCCTTTTCCTTGCCGGCCACTTCGGCACGCCAATGCAAGTGCGTGTCATCGAGTTGCCGGACTTCCTTGATGCCTTCCATGAATCTCGGAAAGTCCTCGAATTGCGTCCACTGATTGTAGGCGGTGCTGGCCGGCACGTTGACTTCGATCGATTTTTCGACGGTTTCCATGACTTTTCTCCAGTGAAAATCCAGCGGCGAACGCGCCGCTCGATCGGGAACTTCGCTGATTTGATCGCTATGGAGGGATACAGATTCCCGATTCGGACGTCAGTCGCGTACCGGCGGCGCGGCTTCGGCCGCGTCTTGCCCGGGAAGATGAACATGGACGCGGTTGCGGCCGAGATTCTTGGCCGCATAACAGGCCGCGTCGGCCGCGCGCAGGATGTCGGCCAGATTCGCCCGGCCGGGACCGAACGCGGCCAGGCCGATGCTGACGCCCACCGAAAACACGCGGTCCTGGCGCGCGAAGCGGAATTCCTCCACCGTATGCCGCAGCTGTTCCGCGATCCGCTGCGCCGGCTCGATGCCGCAGCCGTCGAGCAGCACGCCGAACTCGTCGCCGCCGAGCCGGGCCAGCGTGTCGCTCTGGCGCAGCACGCGTTGCAGCGCCTGCGTGATCTGGCGCAGCAGGTCGTCGCCGGCATCGTGCCCGCAGGTATCGTTGACGATCTTGAAGCGGTCGAGATCGAGATAGAGCAAGGCATGCTGCTTGTTCTCGATATGCGCCGAGTCGAGCGCCTGCGACAGCAGCCTTTCGAATTCCGCGCGGTTGATGAGGCCGGTCAGCGGATCGTGCGATGCCTGGAACTGCAGCTCGGCGGTGACGCGGCGCGCATGGCTGACGTCGCGCGCCACCTGCACCACGCCGAGCAGCTCCCCGTCCGCGCTCTTGATCGGCGCGGCCGAGGTTTCGATCGGCGTGCGGCGGCCGTCGCGGTGCGCCAGCCAGATCTCGCTGCCGAGCGCCGTCACGCTGGACTGGGTCAGCAAGGCGAGCTGCACGATGTTGTCGGCGTCCGCCTTGCCCTTCCTTTCGTCGATCGCATGGAAGACCTCCGCGAACGGCTTGCCGACGGCCTCCTCGTTCTGCCAGCCTGTCAGCATGACGGCGGCGCGGTTGAGATAAGTGATGCGCCCTTCGACATCGGCCGTGATCACGGCATCGCCGATCGCGTCGCCGATCGCATTGAGCGTCACCGACAGGCGCTGCTTTTCGGCCAGCAGCGCGGCCTCGGCTTCCTTGCGTTTCGTGATGTCCCGCAGGATGCCGACGAACAGCACGCGCTCGCCGACGCGCATGCGGGTCACCGTCATCTCGAGCGGCAGCAGCGTGCCGTTCTTGTGCAATCCCGGCATCTCGATGTCGGTCTTGCCGACGATGCCGCAGGCGCCGCCGGCAAGATAACGCCGCATGCCGGGCCCCTGATCGCAGCGCAAGTGCGTCGGAATCAGCAGCTTGATGTCTTGCCCGACGACTTCTTCCGGCTCGTAGCCGAAGATGCGCGCGGCGGCGGCGTTGAACGATTCGATCAGACCGGCCTCATTCAGCGTGACGATGCCCTCGCCGACGTTCTCGACCACCGTGCGAATGCGCAATTCCTTTTCCTCGGCGTCGCGCTGCCGCAGGCGCAGCTCCTCGTTCATCTTGCTCAGCTCGCGCGACTGCTGCTGCAATTCCAGGCGCTGGCGCGTCAATTCGACGAATACCAGGATCTTGGCGGCCAGGATCTGCGGAACGATGGGCGTGGGCAGGAAATCGACCGCGCCGTGTTCGTAGCTGCGCAGGCGGGACATCTCGTCGGACAGGTAAGCGCTGACGAAAATGATGGGCACCGATGCCGAGCGCGGGTGCGCATGGATCGCCTGGGCGGTGGCGAAACCGTCCATTCCCGGCATCCGGGCGTCCATCAGGATCACCGCGAAATCATGCTTCAGGACGGCGCGCAACGCCTCCTCGCCGGACTGCGCACAGAATACGCGGTACTGGGAAGCGTTCGGCGTGTTTTCCAGGATGCTGCGCATCCCGAGCAGGACGCCGGGATCGTCGTTGACGATGAGAACTTTAGGAGGAAACACGTCAGATACTTTCGGAATGCCGGGGGCGTGAAACGAACGCCCCTATGACGCGGCAATCGCTTGTCGCCGTCGGATTGCCTTGCAGCAATTTCACTATAGTATGTTCCCGCTTCCTTGCGGTTGGACATGCTTCCTGATTGAGGATAATCAATCTTCGGCGATTTGCCGGATGATTGCCGCATTACGCCGCCCGGCTTGCCGTCATGGCAATGGCCGCATCGTGACGGCGATGCCGCTCAAGACGGCGTTGCCAGACAGCGGATCGCGCAACCGCTCGTCCAGCAGCGCGTTCAGGTTGGTTCCCGGCCGTTCGGCGGCGACCGCCATGCGTATGCCGGGCAGATCATGCCCCCAGCCGTGCGGCAGGCTGACCACGCCCGGCATCATCTCGTCGCTGAATTCGATCACCGCTTCGACGGCCCGGCCCAGGCTCTCGATGCGCGCCTTGCCGCCCGCGCGCAAGCCGATGCGTTCGGCATCGGCGGGATGCACCAGCGCCGTGCAGCGATAGGGGCCCTTCGCCAGCGTCGGCAGGTTGTGCATCCAGCTGTTGCTCGAACGCACCTGGCGCCGGCCAATGATGACGAATTCCGGCATCGGCCGCGTCAGATCCGCCGCGACCCGCCGCAAATCCTCCAGCAGCATGCCGGGCGCCATCTCGATCTTGCCCGACGGCGTGCGCAGCACTTCCGGAATGCGCGGCCGCAGCGGGCCGAGATCGATGCCGGCCGGCGCCGCCCTCAGCCTGGCGAGATTCAGGCCGTCCGGCTTGCGGCCGAACTGGTCGCCATACGGGCCGGTGCGTAGCGCCAGGTCGATCCGGCGTTCCGGTCCTTTCATCGGCGCCATGGCGGCGATGATGGCGTCGGCATGCTCGCCGGCGAGATGCCGTACGTCGTCCGCGAAGGCCTCGTCGTCGAGCCTGTCGGGATCGATTTGCGCGCCCTTGCCCTGGGCGATGGCGGCGAGCTTGAGCAGGATCTGCCACTCCGCCGGACGCGACGCATCGCGCGCCAGGACCGCTTCGGAAAAGCGCGCCGTATTGCGCCACGCGAATTGCGGGAACGAGACGTCGAAATGCGGCTCTTCCAGCGGCGACAGGCCGGGCAGGATGACGTCGGCATGGCGCGTCGTCTCGTTCAGGTAGATATCGACGCTGACCATGAAGTCCAATCGTTCGAGCGCGGCCGACAAGCGTTCGCCGTTCGGCGCCGACAGCACGGGATTGCCGGCGACGGTGATCAAGGCCTTGACCTGGCCTTCGCCGGGCGTCTCGATCTCCTCGGCCAGGCAACCGATCGGCAGCTCGCCCATCACTTCCGGCGCGCCGGAAACGCGGCTCTTGCGGCGCCCGGTGGAGACGCCTTTGCCCGTGCCCGGCTTGCCCATCGTATTCGCCGCGAATGCGGCCGCCTTGGCGAACATGGCGCCGCCCTCGCGGTCGAGATTGCCGGTCAGCACGTTGAGCGCATCGATCAGCCAACTGCACAAGGTGCCGTATTCCTGGGTGCAGGTGCCGATGCGGCCATAGACGGCGGCGCGTTCGGCGGACGCCAGGCGGCGCGCCAGCGAGCGGATCGTGCCGGCATCGACACCGCAGCGCGCGGCGACGCGCTCGGGCGCGTAATCGCGCACCGCCGCTTCCAGCGCTTCCACGCCGTCGACATGTTCGGCCAGGCGGCCGAGCTTGACGAGCTTTTCCTCGAACAAGGTATGCGCGAGACCGAGCAGCAGGAAAACGTCGGCGCCGGGCCGAATGAAATGATGCTCGTCGGCGACCGCCGCGGTTTCGCTGCGGCGCGGATCGATCACGACGAGCTTGCCGCCGCGCGCGCGCATGGCGCGGGCCTTGCCGCGGAAATCCGGCACCGTCCACAGGCTGCCGTTCGAGACCATCGGATTGGCGCCGAGCATCAGCAGGAAATCGCAACGCTCGATATCGGGCACCGGGAACGACAGCCAATGGCCGAACATCAGGCCGACCGACAATTGCTTCGGCATCTGGTCGAGCGTCGACGCGGAAAAGACGTTGCGCGTGCCGAGCGCGCGCGCCATGCGCGGCACATACAGCAGCAGGCCGGCCTTGTGCACGGCGGGATTGCCGATCACGGCGGCGACCGCGTCGGCGCCGTGATCGGCCAGAATGGGCGGCAGGCGGCGTTCGATTTCCGCGAAGGCTTCGTCCCAGCTTGCCTCGACGAACCTGCCGTCGCGCTTGACGAGCGGCACGCGGAGCCGGTCCGGATCTTCGTGCAAATCCTTGAGCGACACGCCCTTGGGGCAGATATAGCCGCGGCTGAATACGTCGCCGTCGTGGCCGCGGATGGCGGCGATCTTGGCGCCGACGAGCCTCAGTTCAAGACCGCATCCGGCTTCGCACAGGGGACAGATGCGATAGGCAAGCGTTTCGACGGCGTCGTTCGGCATGGCATGGCTCCTCGGCAATAAAACAGAACGGTCGTTCGATTCTATCCGATTCCCGCGCAAATGCCATGGCGCCGGATCAGTCGGCCACGGCGATGTCGATCTCCAACCGTTCCAATGCCTCGCGGTATTCGGCCGGCAGGTCCGGATCCGCGATCACCGCCCCGACCCGGGAGAGCGGCGCGATCCGATGCAGGCCGATCTGTCCGCACTTCGCGGAATCAAGCAGGACGATGCAGGTTCCGGCCGCTTCGATCATCCGCCGCTTCAGCCGCGCCGTCGCCTCGTCGTGGGCCGTGATGCCGTGCTTGAGGTCGAAGCCGTCGGCGTCGAGAAACACCTTGTCGAAATGATAGCCGTCCAGGCCTTGCTCGGCCTGGGTTCCCACGAAGGAACGCGCCTCCCGGTCCAGCATGCCGCCGGTGCAGAGCAGGCGGATGCCCTCGGTCGCGGCCAGTTCGGCGGCGATGTCGAGGCCGTTGGTCATGACCGTGAGGCCGGACGCCGCGGCGAGATGTCTCGCCAGCCGATAGGCGGCGGTGCCGGCGTCGATCAGGATGTTGTCGCCGGGCCGGATCAAGCGCGCGGCGCGCGCGCCGATGCGCTCGCCGCGCGCGGCGCCCGGCGCAGTTACGCCGCGCGCCACGGCGGCGGCGCGTTCCGGCGCATGTTGCGGGCGTTTCAGGAAAGCGCCGCCGTAGGTGCGGGTCACCAGTCCCTGTTCTTCGAAAAAGCTCAGGTCGTTGCGGATGGTGACGGCCGAGACGTTGAACGACGGACTCAATTCGCTGACCTGGACATTGCCGTGTTCCATCAGCAATTGCAGGATCCGTTGGCGGCGCTGGCTGGTGGTGGTCATGTCCGGCTCAATCGAGTTCCAGCAGCCGGCCGTCGCCGGCGATCAGCGCGGTCCTGATCCGCTTGCCGGCGTAGATCGCCTGCGCCGCGGCGCGGTACCCGGCCAGTTGCGCCGCATGCGCGGCACGCTCGCTCTCGAGCGCGTTGCGCTTGTAGTCGAGGATCCAGACGTCGCTGTCGAACACCACCAGGCGGTCGATGCGCGACAGGCCGTCTTTCGTCATCACGTCGAGTTCGTTGTGCGCCGCCCGGTAATGCGCCGGGTTGAAGAAGCGTTCGAGCTCCGGCCGCATGAGAATCGCCAAGGCGCGCTCGCGCGCCAGTCGCGCCAGCGCAGGCGGGCATTGCAGCCACCAGGCGATGACTTCCGCCTCCGGCAGCTCGACCGGCCAGCGGCCGGCCTGGGTGACGCGTTCGAGCAAGGCGTGCAATGCGATGCCCTCGTCGATCGCCGCGCGGTCGGTGTCGGCGGCGGCGCGCGCGCTCGCGGCGGCAGGCAGCGGCGCCGGTTCGAACAAGGCCAATTCGAACGGCAGGCGCGCGGCTTCCGCCGGCGCGGCGGCCTCGGCTTCGCACTCGGTCAAGGGCGCATGCAGCAGCCGCGCATACCAGCTGTCCGCCACCACGCCTTCCGCGTCGGCGTTGCGGTTGCCGGCGACGCCGGACACGATCAGCAATTCCTTGGCGCGCGTGGCGGCGACATACAGCAGGTTCCAGTCTTCCTGCGCCTTGAAGCGCTCTTCGGCCGCGAACAAGGCGTCGCGCGCCGCGCCGCGCTCCGCCTTGCGTCCGAATGCCGAGAGGTGAATCGGCGCTTCGCTATCCTCCGGCCAATCGCAGAGGATGCCGAGGTCGTCGCGCGCCGGCTCGCTGTGGTTGGCGTCGAGCAGCGCGACGACGCGCGCTTCGAGGCCCTTGGCGCTGTGGATGGTCAGTATGCGCACGGCATCGATGGCGGCGTCGATGCTCGCCTCGTCGGGCGCGTCGCCGGCGGCGCCGTGCTGCAGCTGCTTGAGCGCCTCGATGAATTTCGGCAGGCTCGGATAACGGCCGGCGTCGAGATCGAGCGCGAGCTCGACGAAGGCCTCGATGTTGCCGAGCGCCTGGCTGCGCGCGGCCGGCGGCGCGGCCTGCGCATAGCGCACCAGCAGGCGGCTGTCGTGCATGATGCGGTCGAGCAGGTCGTGGACCGGCAGATGCGGCGCGATCGCCAGCCATTGTTCCAGCAGCGCGGCGGCCCGCGCCAGCGCCGGCGGCGCATCCGCCTCCGCGGCGGCCGCTCGCAAGCGCCGCCACCAGCCGCCCTCGCGCCGTCGCGCCAGCAGGATCAGGTCGTCGTCGTCGGCGCCGAAGATCGGCGACTTCAGCACGTGCGCGAGCGCGCGGTTGTCGCCGGGCGTGATCAGGAAAGTCAGCAAGGCGATCAGGTCGGCGATCTCGAGCGCCTCGAGCAGGCCGCCGCGCTTGTCGGAGACGAAGGGAATGCCGGCTTCGCGCAAGGCGTTCTCGTAGGCCGCCAGGTGAGTACGCTTCTTCACCAGCAGCATCATGTCCGACCACGGCAGGTCCGGCAGCTCGCGCCGCGCGCGCAACAGGGCGCGCGCCACGGCCCGGGCTTCCTCGAAGCGCCGCGCATCCTCTTCCTCCTCGCGCGCCGTGGTGAGCGGGTCGCGCAGCGCGGCCCGATCGGCGTCCACCTCGGCGTCCACCTCGGCGGCCGCATCGGCATCGGCCTTGGCCGCGCGGATCAGCGGCAAGCGCCATACCGCGCCCGTCAGCTGGGAGAACGTCGTCTGCGGCGCATAGATCGGGTTGCCGCGCAGGCTGGCGTTGATCGTCTCGATGACGGCCGTCGCATTGCGCCGCGTCTGGTTGGTGCGCAGGATGCACGCGCCTTGCGCGCGCAACAGATCGCGCGCCGCGTTGAACACGCGCGGTTCGGCGCGGCGGAAACGGTAGATCGACTGCTTGGGATCGCCGACGATGAAGACGCTCGGCCTGGCCGCTTCCTCGCCATAGGCGTCGAGCCAGGCGCGCACGATGTTCCACTGCAGCGGATTGGTGTCCTGGAATTCGTCGAGCAGGATGTGCTTGTAGCGCGCATCGAGGCGGCTGTGCAGATAGGACGCGTGCTGCGGATCGGTCAGCAGCCGGTAGGCATGCCATTCGAGATCGGCGAAATCGAACACGCGCTGCTCGGCCTTCACCGCCTGATAGTGTTCGACATAGGCGTCGCCGGCCAGGAACAGGTCTTGGTTCAGGGCGAGCACCGCCGGCTCGGCGCCGCGCCGCTGCAACGTCTGCAGCAGCGCGCCGACGGCGGCGAACTCGTCGTCGAACAGGGTCGCGGCGTCGCCGCTGCGGTAATGGTCCTCGAGCGCGCGGCTCAAGTCCTTGGTTTTCTGGTTCTTGCGGCTGTCGCCATCGGCGTCGAAGAATTCGTTGCACAAGGCGGCGAAGTTCCCGAGCGAGGCGCCGCCGCTCACGGCCGTCTCGATGGCGACCGCGCGCTTCTGGTTGGTCTTCGTGCCCTTGCCGAGCAGCGCGGCAATCGTCATGATCCGTTGTTTCAATACCTCGTCGCGCCACAGGCCGAGCCGCGCGTCCTGTTCCGCATCCGGGCCGCACAGCGCCCGGAGCCGGTCGAGCGGATCGCCGGCGCGGCGCGCCGCCCACCATTCGGCGCGCTTGTCGAGAAAGGCGTCGAGGAGGCGCCGCGCGCTCCAATCGCCGACCATGTCGTACAACCGCAACAGCGCATCCTTGATCGCCGCGGAGTCGGGATCGTTCAAGCTTTGCATGAAGCGCGAATAGGCTTCCGCCTGCAATTCGCCGGTGGTCTCCGACAGCGCGTAGCCGTGCGGTATGCCGGAGGTCAGCGGCGCGATCTGCAGCAGGCGCGCGAACCAGCTGTGGAAGGTATCGATCGACAAGGCTTGCGGACTGGCGAGCACGCGCTCGTACAGGCCGCGCGCCTCGGGCAGCGTCTCGTCGAGATACGCCTCGGCGATGCCGCGTTCGCGCAGCAGCGCGCGCGCCTGCGGCTCCGGCGCCAGCGCGAGCTCATGCAGCAGCTGCACCAGGCGTTCGCGCATCTCCTGCGCCGCCTTGCGCGTGAAGGTAATCGCCAGCAATTCGGCCGGCGCGGCTCCCGCCAGCAGCAGGCGCAGCATGCGCGCGACCAGCAGCCAAGTCTTGCCGCTGCCCGCGCACGCCTCGACCACCACCGATTGGCGCGGATCGCACGCCGCCCGCGTGAATTGCGCGGCGTCGGCGTCCACGCCGTCGATCTCGTAGGCGCGCGGCGTCGTCATCACCATGCCCCCTTGCGGCACAGGCCGCGCACGTCGCAATAGCGGCACGCGGTCTCGATGCCGTTCGCCGGCAGCGCCGCCCCCTGCGAAATCGCCTGCATGCCGCGCTCGATGCGCTCTTGCAGCGCCTGCTGCCAGCGCGGGTAGTCCGGCGCGGCGGCGTCGCCGATCCGGTCCTTGGCCGGCTCCAGCGCGACGTAATGCGCCGCGACCGGCGGCTCTTCGGACAGCAAGCCGTAGAACGCCAGTTGATGATCCTCCAGCCGCTTGAAGCGATCCCGGAGCGCCGTCATGTTCTTCGTCTTGTAGTCGAGCACCGCCCGTTCGCCGGCATCGTTGCCGTCGATGCGGTCGATGCGTCCGTGCAGGGTGACTTCGCCGCCCGGCCAGGACAGCCGGCGCTCGCGCCAGGCTTCGCCGATTTCGAAGCGCCAGCCTTGCCGTTCGCGCTCGTCGGCCCAGGCGACGTAGGCGGGCATCGTCTTTTTCCAGCGCGCGTAATAGCCGAGCGCGGCGGCGCTTTTCGCCAGTTCGCGTTCGAAGATCCGTTCCGAAATCTCCGCCATCAGATCGCAACGCCCATCGAAGCCGAGGTTCCGTTCGCGCAGCGTATCGTGGTATTGGCGCAGGATCTCGTGCAGCCAGTCGCCGTAATCGCGCTTTTCCGGCAGGTCGGATAAGTCGTCGATCGCCGACACGCCGAGCATGCGCGTCGCGAAGAATTGATAGGGGCAGGCGACGAAGCTGTTGTAGCCGCTGGCGGACAGTTTCGCCGGCAGCAATTCCGGCGCCGCCGGCGCCGGACGCGCGACGGGTTCGGGCGTCAATCGCACCGGCTGCGGATGCACCGCGTGTTGTGCGAGCGGCGCCGCGCCGGCGCGTTCGAGCGCCATTTGCAGGCGCGCGATCCAGGGGCTGACCGGATTCGGTTCGCCGCCCTTGTGCGCCTGCCACGACACGACGACCACGGGATTGGTGAGCAGCAGTTCGGCGAAATCGCGCAACTGCTGGCGCTGGCGGCTTTCGCGCGTGGCCAGGCCCAGTTCGCGCCGCACCGCGTTGGCGAAGAACAGCGTCTCGACCGGCCTGGACGGCAGATGGTCGGCATCGGCGCCGATCATCAGCACGGCATCGAAACCGCGCAGATGGGCGCCGTTCAGCGGCAGCATGACGACCCGCTTGTCGGCCTCCGCCGGCGCGAACGGCGCCGACTCGAACTGCAGGTTGACGAAGGCGCGCCACTCGGCGAACGAGAACGGCAGTTCGAGCGCCGCGCAGTCGCGCGCGATCGTCTCGAACAAGGCCAGCACTTGGGCGCCGGCATGGTCGGCTTCGAGTTCGGCGCGCATCGCCAGCGCATCGACCGCCTGCAAGGTCGTCTCCACCCATTGCGCCAGGCTCTTGCGCTGTCCGGCGAATTTTTCCGCTTGCCGCGCCAGGCGCGCCGCCACCTCGCGCTCGACGGGATAATCGGTGAGCGCGGCGTCTATCCGCTCCCAGCCGCCGCCGACATTGGAGCGCCGCAGGGCCAATTCGGCGACCATCACGTGATCGGGCTTGTCGTCGATATCGGCCAGCACGAACGGCGATTTGAGGAAATCCAGCAGCGCCGTGGTGTCGGCGCGGGAAGCGACCGTCTCGAACCAGGCGGCCAGCGCCGCCGCCGCGCGCGTGGTCGACAATTTCCAGCCGGTTTCATCGGCCACGCCGACGCGCGCGCGCTCGAGCAAGGCGCGGATGCGGCGCGCGACGACGCGGTCCTGGGCGACGACCGCGACGCGCGACTTTCCCGCCGCAAGCCAGTCGAGCACGGTCTGGGCGCCGCGTATGGCTTCGTCCTCGAGATTCCTGGCCTCGCTCAGCCGCAGGGAAGCCGGGGCCGCTAACGGCCCGTCCGGCAACGCGCCGTCCTCCGCCAAGTCCGGCCAGGCCTGGAGGTAGATGGATTCCAGCGTGCGGCCGCGCCAATCGAGCGTGATGGGAAGCACCGGCCGCCGTCCGGCATACGCGGCGAGGAAAGCTTCCTCGAACGGATCGGGCGCGACCGGCGACACCCAGACCAGCGCCTCGTCCGCTTGTTCGGCCAGGCGCTGCAACTGAGCGAATCGGACGACATGCGGATCGCGCTCGTCGAGCAGGCTCTTCCAGATCGACCACACCATCTGCGTCTCGTCGGACAGGAGTTCGCGCGCGGCGGGCGACATGTGGGCCAGCGCCGCCTGCCAGCGTTCATCCGCGGCATCGGGCACGCTCCTGAGCAGCGGGAACAAGGCTTGCGTCAGTTCATCGCACAGCGTCAGCAGCGTGCGGGCCAGCGGCAGCAGATCGGTATTGCGGCGCGCGGAGAACAGTTTCTTGAGCCAGGCCTGCTGGCGCAGCACGGCATACAACGACATCAGGCGCTCGGCATCGCCCGCCGGCTTGACCGGCGGTTGCAAGGCCAACCACGCGCCGAGCGTCGTGATGCGCGGCGGAATGAAGACGCCTGCAGGGGGGCTTGCGGGAATGCCGGCGGGAGCCTCGGCCATCCGCGCCGCAAAGGCCGTTCTCAGCTGCTGCACATGCGCCATGGTCGGCACCAGGATGCGTACGGCCGAAAAATCCCGCGTGCAGGGCCGGCCGTCAGCGGACAGCAATTCGCTCCTTTGCACGATACGCGCGACTTCGTCCCAAAACACGGCGCACGGCTTGATCGGTACGGGAGAATGGAGCATGCGAACTCGGCGAAAGCGGAACGATGACGAAAAGTGCGGAACGATGGAAAGATTGTCAGCGCTTTCCGCCCTGCATTTTATGCGAGGCATCATGAAAATGGCCGCCAGGCAGCGGCAAATTGACCGGCCCGGCTACACTTTTTATGAAAATGCGTTATGATTTGCCCAATTTCCCGCCGCACTACCTCTTGTTGCACAGTGCCAGCCTTGAAGTTTGTGCACGACGCCTCCATTTCCCAGTAACAGCGCGGAGTAACATCGCGGCGACGTCGACAGCAGGATTCGGCGCTGATTTTTGACTTTCCCCCTCGTTTGAGAAAACCATGAGCGAAAACATCAAACACATTTCCGACGCATCGTTCGAATCGGACGTACTGAAATCCGACAAACCGGTCCTGGTGGACTTCTGGGCCGAATGGTGCGGTCCCTGCAAGATGATTGCCCCGATCCTGGAAGAAGTGGCCAAGGAATACGACGGCAAGCTGCAGATCGCCAAGATGGACGTCGACGCCAACCAGGCCGTGCCGGCCAAGTTCGGCATCCGCGGCATCCCGACGCTGATCCTGTTCAAGAACGGCGTGCCGGCGGCGCAAAAAGTCGGCGCCATGGCAAAAGGCCAACTGACCTCGTTCATCGACAGCAATATCTGATGCCTGCGACGGCGATGCGCTCGCAGCGCCGTCGATTTTTGCGGGAGGACTGGCGCTCGCGCGAACCCTCTCGTAAAATACGGAGACGAGACGAAGACCTGCGCTTCGTCCATCAATAAAAAGAACTTTCACCGCAGTTCCCTCCCCCACCTTGTTAGAGCCCGTCCGGGCCACTCTTTAAGACTATGCACTTATCCGAACTCAAGGCGTTGCACGTATCGGCCCTCCTGGAGATGGCGATCGGCCTCGATATCGAAAACGCCGCGCGTATGCGCAAACAGGAGCTGATGTTCGCGATCCTCAAGAAGCGCGCGAAATCAGGCGAACAGATTTTCGGCGACGGCGCCCTCGAAGTCCTGCCCGACGGCTTCGGCTTCCTGCGCTCCCCCGATGCCTCCTACATGGCGTCGACCGACGACATCTATATCTCGCCCTCGCAGATTCGCCGTTTCAACTTGCACACCGGCGACTCGATCGAAGGTGAAGTGCGTACTCCCAAGGATGGCGAGCGCTATTTCGCGCTGGTCAAGGTGGACAAGGTCAACGGCGAGCCGCCGGAAGCGTCCAAGCACAAGATCCTGTTCGAGAACCTCACGCCGCTGCATCCGAACAAGGTCCTGAATCTCGAGCGCGACATGCGCGGCGAGGAAAACATCACCGGCCGCATCATCGACATGATCGCGCCGATCGGCAAGGGTCAGCGCGGCCTGCTGGTGGCGTCGCCGAAGTCCGGCAAGTCCGTGATGCTGCAGCATATCGCGCACGCGATCACGACCAATCACCCCGATACCACGCTGATCGTCCTGCTGATCGACGAACGTCCCGAGGAAGTGACGGAAATGCAGCGCTCGGTGCGCGGCGAAGTTGTCGCCTCCACCTTCGACGAACCGGCGACGCGCCACGTGCAGGTGGCCGAGATGGTGCTCGAGAAAGCCAAGCGCCTGGTGGAAATGAAGAAAGACGTCGTGATCTTGCTCGATTCGATCACCCGCCTGGCGCGCGCCTACAACACCGTGATCCCGGCTTCCGGCAAGGTGTTGACCGGCGGCGTCGACGCCAACGCCCTGCAGCGTCCGAAACGCTTCTTCGGCGCCGCCCGCAACATCGAGGAAGGCGGCTCGCTGACCATCATCGCGACCGCCCTGATCGAAACCGGCAGCCGCATGGACGACGTGATCTACGAGGAATTCAAGGGCACCGGCAACATGGAAGTGCATCTCGAACGCCGCCTGGCCGAGAAGCGCGTCTATCCGTCCATCAACCTCAACAAGTCCGGCACCCGCCGCGAAGAACTCCTGATCAAGCCGGACATCCTCCAGAAGATCTGGATCCTGCGCAAGCTGATCTACAACATGGATGAGATCGAAGCGATGGAATTCATCCTCGACAAGATGAAGGCGACCAAGAACAACGCCGAATTCTTCGAGATGATGCGCAGGGGCGGGTAAAGCGGGGACGTACCAGGGAATTCGCCACGCATGCGCGACGCCTGCGAAGCCGTTGCGGCATGCAGGCCGCGACATGGGCCCGCGGAACCGGAGCGGCTTGCGAGCCGCTCCGTGGATGATGACGATCCACCGACCGGGCAGCGCATATCCCTCAGGCCACCAAAATCATCCCAGATCCCTGATTTCATTATATAATTCCCGTTTTTCCAAACCGGCAAGTGATCGGCAATCGGGTCGAGAAGCAGCAAGGACCGACGAAGTGGCGATTGGCTACCAAACTTTTTGAGGCAGAAATGAAAGAAGGCATCCATCCCGAATATCGCGAAGTCGTGTTCCAAGACATGTCCAACGACTTCAAATTCATCACGCGTTCGACCATCCAGACCAAGGAAACCATCAACTTCGAAGGCAAGGAATACCCGCTGGTGAAGATTGAAGTCTCCGCCGAGTCGCACCCGTTCTACACCGGCAAGCACAAGATCGTCGATACGGCCGGCCGCGTCGAGAAATTCCGCCAGAAGTTCGGCAACCGCGGTTCGAAGACCCAAGCAGCAGGCTGATTTCCCGCCGCTTTGCATCGAAAAGGCAGCTTCGGCTGCCTTTTTCATTTCCGGGAACCGTCATCCCGACTCGTCTTCCGTTTCACGCGCCCATGCCGCCGAAACGCCTACATTCTTTGCGGCCACATTCGCACCCTACGCTGCTTGGCCTCAGCCGCAATCAACCTCGCCTGATTTGCCGCGCAAGCTGGCCTCCGCTAAAGCTTCGATTTAGTTCCGGCCGCAGCTTGCGCTGCTTAACTTGCTATGCAAGTTAGCCTCCACTGAAGCTTCGCTTTCCGGCACAATAGCGCCCGGACCATATAAAAACGATCAGACCTCTTCTTGATGAAACCCGTCCGCCTTCCTGCCTCCGCGACGAACGCACTTCCACGCTGGGGCCTGTTCGCGCTGTGCCTGCTGTACATCCTCCCAGGTCTGGTCGGACGCGATCCCTGGAAGGAGGATGCGGCCGGCTTCGGCATCATGTGGACCATGGCGCACGGCGGCATGGACGACTGGCTATGGCCGCATATCGTCGGCTTGCCGATGCCGGAACAGGGGCCGCTGACCTTCTGGCTCGGCGCGTTGTGCATCAAGCTGTTCGGCTGGCTGTTCGGCGATTTCATGGCGGCGCGTTTCGCCACGATCGGCTTCTTCCTGCTCGGCTCGCTGTCGGTCTGGTATGCCACCTATCTGCTCGGCCGGCGACCGGAGGCGCAGCCGTTGAAACTGGCTTTCGGCGGACAGCCGGAACCGCGGGATTACGGCCGCACCCTGGCCGACGGCGCCTTGCTGATCTACCTCGGCTGCCTCGGCCTGCTTCCGCACAGCCACATGACCATGCCGGGGGCGCTGCAGATCTCCCTCGTCGCCTACTCTTTCTATTGCGCGGTACGCCTGTTCGAATCGGGTTCCGTGCGCACGGCGCTCATGCTGGGATTCGGCCTCGGCGCGCTGGTCCTGACGCGCGGCTGGGTCGTGCCGCTGGCGTTGCTGGCAGGCTTGGCCGTGCTGGCCGCGCGCCGCGATCGCAAGCTGCTGACCCGCGTTCTCGGCATCGCGTTTCCGGCCGCGCTCCTGATCGCCTTCGCCTGGATCGCAGTCTGCAGCCAGATGCGGCCGTTCAACAGTTCGCCGTTCGATGCCTGGATGGGCTGGAATTATCGCCAGATCGGCCTGCCGTCGCTGGCGACCCTGGGTTACTTCGTCAAGACCGGCATCTGGTTTTCCTGGCCGGCCTGGCCCTTCGCCGGCTGGGCGGTCTATGCCTGGCGCCGCCAGAACCGCCCGCTCCACATTGAATTGCCGCTGTGCTTCTTCGTTCCGCTCGCCCTGCTGGTGCTGCTCAACCCGCATTCCGAGGAAGTCCTGCTCCTGCCCTGGCTGCCGCCGCTCGCCATCCTGGCCGCCTTCGGCTTGCCGACGATGAAGCGCGGCGCGATCAATGCCGTCGACTGGTATTCGGTCATGGCGCTGACCGCCTTCGCCCTCGCCATCTGGATGTACTGGCTGGCCACGCAAACCGGCTGGCCGGCGGGATTGGCGAAGAATGCGTTCAAGCTGGCGCCGGGTTTCACGCCGGAATTCCGCCCGTTCGCGACGTTCGTCGCCGTCGCCGCGTCGGTCGGGTGGATCTTCGTCGTGCGTTGGCGCGTGGCGCGGCGGCCCTCGGTATTGTGGCGCGCCGTCGTGCTGTCCTCGGGCGGCGTGATCCTGTGCTGGCTGCTGCTGATGACGCTTGCCCTGTCATGGGCCGACTACCGCAAGAGCTACGCCGCCGTCGCGCGCCAGATCGGCCAGCAATTGCCGGCCGGCGCCAAGTGCGTCGACAGCAACGTCGGCCCGGCGCAACGCGCATCCTTCGCCTATTTCGGCCGCGTGCCGTTCGCCCAATTCGACGACACGCGCTGCGATTATCTGCTGCTGCAGGATAGTGTCTCGGGCAAGCGCAACGACAGGAGACCGCACGCCTTCGGCCAGGGCGAATGGCGGCTGCAATGGGAAGGCGGCCGCAGTTCGGACCGCGATGAACGTTTCCGCCTCTACCGGCGGGTGAACTGATGGACGCCGCCGAATCCCGCCATCCGGTCAAGCGCATCGCCGCCCTGGCGTGGCCGATCCTGATCGGCCAGCTGGCGGTGATCGCCAACGGTGTGCTCGATACGGCGATGACGTCCCGCTACTCGGCTACCGACCTGGCGGCGCTCGCGGTGGGCTCGTCGATCTATGTCAGCGTCTTCGTCGGCGGCCACGGCGTCCTGCAGGCGCTGTCGCCGGCCATCAGCCAGTTGTTCGGCGCCAAGCGCTACCAGGCGATCGGCGTGGAGGTCAAGCAAGGCGCGTGGCTGGCGGTCTTCCTGTCGCTGCTCGGCGCGCTCGTACTGCTGTTTCCGCAGCCGTTCCTGTCGCTGGCGCATGCTTCGCCCGAACTGAACGCCAAGGCGACGCTGTATCTGCAGATCCTGGCGATCGCCTTGCCGGCGACGCTCGGGTTCCGCGTCTTTTCCGGCCTCAACAACGCGCTTGCGCGGCCCAAGATCGTGATGGCGATCCATGTCGGCGCGCTGCTGCTGAAAATCCCGCTCAACGCCTTGTTCATCTTCGGCGGCCTCGGTTTGCCGGCATTCGGCGGCCCCGGCGCCGCCATCGCGACGGCCATCGTGTCCTGGCTGACCTTGCTGGCCGGCTGGCTGGTGCTGCGCACTTCCCCGTTCTACGACAAGTTCTCGCTGTTCGGCGGCGGCTTCGTCCTGCCGGACTGGAAGGCGCAACGCGCGCTGCTGAGACTCGGCATCCCGATGGGACTCAGCTACCTGATCGAGGTGACGGCCTTCACTTTCATGGCGGTTTTCATCGCCCGTCTCGGCGAGATCCCGGTCTCCGGCCACCAGATCACCGCCAACTTCGGCACCCTGCTCTACATGCTGCCGCTGGCGATCGCGAATGCCACCGCGACGCTCACCGCGCATGCGGTGGGCGCGCGCCGGATGCAGGAGGCGAAGCGCATCGGCAACAGCGGCATCCTGCTGGCGGCGAGCCTGTCGATCGTCATCGGCTGCACCGTCTGGTTCGCGCGCGGCCTGATCGTGCGCGCCTACACGCCCGATCCGGCGATCATGGCCGCCGCCCTGCCGCTCTTCATGTTCATCGCCTTCTATCAATTGCTCGACGCCATCCAGGTGACGACGGCGTTCGTGCTGCGCGCCTACAAGATCGTCGTCGTGCCGACCCTGATCTATGCCTTCGCCCTGTGGGGCGTCGGCCTCGGCGGCGGCTACCTGATCGGCCTCGATCCGTTCGGCATCATGCCGCCGGCGCTGCGCGGCGCATCGGGATTCTGGATCGGCAACAGCACCAGCCTCGCGCTCGTGGCGATCGGGCTGTTCTGGTACTTGCGCGTCGTCCAACGCGAAGTCCTGCCCGAAGGGCAGGAGATCATGCGGCCGGCGGCCGCGCAGCATTGAGCGGATGTGGCGCTGCGGAGCTCACAACCAGCGCGCTTTGCGAAAACGGTAGTACAGATAGCCGCAAGTCGAACCGATCAGCCCGAGGGCGAGCGGATAGCCGTATTGCCATTTGAGCTCGGGCATGACATCGAAATTCATGCCCCAGATTCCCGCGAACGACGTGGCGACCGCGAAGATCGCCGCCCAGGCCGCGAGCCGCTTGTTCACTTCGCTTTCCTCGATGGTCACCATCGACAGGTTGACCTGGATCGCCGTGCTGATGGTGTCGCGGATCGCATCGACCGATGTGTTGATGCGGCAAAGATGGTCGTACACGTCGCGGAAATACTCCTGGGTATTGGCGCATATCGCCGGCACCCGTCCCCCGTGCAGCTTGGCGGCGGCTTCCATCAACGGCGCCACCGCATGCCGCAGCCGCATGACCTTGCGCTTGAGTTCATACAACCGCTCGATGTTGGCTTGGGCCGCGCCCTTAGCGAATATCTGCTCCTCGATCGCCTCGAGCTCCGATTCCAGGGCGTCGACCACCGGGAAGTAGCGGTCGACCACGGCATCCATCAAGGCGTAGAACACGAAGGCCGGCCCTTGCTTGAGCAGATGCGGTTCGCGCTCGCAGCGCGCGCGGACGCCCAGGAAATCCTGGCGGCTGCGATTGCGCACCGACAGGACATAGTTTTTCTCGACAAAGATGTTGACCTCGCCGGCGAGCAGCTCGCCGGCGGCATACTCCACGGTATGGACGACCGCGAACAGCGAATCGCCATATTCCTCGATCTTGGGCCGCTGGTGGCCGTGATGCGCGTCCTCGACCGCCAGCTCGTGGAGGTCGAATTCCGCCTTCAACTGTTCGAGTTCCTCCGGCCCCGCATCGCGCAGCGCCACCCAGACGAAACAACCCGGGCGGGCCAGATAGTCGCTGATGTCCTGGACCGGTATATCGCCGAGTTTTTTTCCATCCTGGTAGACGACGCAATTGATGAGCATGACGATTCCTCCTGGAGGAAGTGTACGGGCAGATCGAACCGATTGGAAATCAGCGCGGCAGCAACTCGATGCGCTGCGACGCGGCCTCCTCCACCGCCTTGCGCGAATACAGCAGGGGAAAATACCGTCCCGCGGCCCAATCCGCCGCCAGGTCGCGGTAATGCGGGCTGGCGGGATCGCCCGATTGGCCCGGCGTATTGATCGCGCGCGAATTGTCCCAGCCGCCGACGTCGATCACGACGCGGAAGGACGGCCCGTTGTAATGCAGGAAATCGGTGGCGCGATAACTCGATTGATTCACGGTGTACGCGCTGCCCTGGCGCGGAAACGGTCCGATGTTGAGTCTGGTGCGGGTGTCGGAGTCCACCAGCGACGACAACGGATGCATGAAATAGCTGAATTGCAGCCTGCCCCATTGCCACTGCTTGGGATCCGTGCCTTGCAGCCGCTCCATATCGGCCCACGCTCTTGCCAGGCTGGCGAGCAGCAACTGGTTGCGCTTGTTCTCGGCATCGGCGCCGAAACGGCCGGCCGGCCTTTCCAGCGTATCGAGCATGACGGTCGCATCCGGATGCGTCATCGTCGCGGCCGCATCGGCGCCGAGCAAGGCCGTCTTGAACGCGTCGCCCAAGTGGCGCGACCACCACACTTCGAACAAGGCTGCCGGCGCGGAATCCGCGCGGTCCGCGGCATCCCACGCTCCCAGCAGGCGCAGGGCCGCTTGCGTCTTCGGATCGGCCGATCCAAGGAGCTTGAGCAGCGCCAGCAGGCGGCGCGCGGGCACCGACACGACATCGTTCTGGAGCCGCAACATGTCTTCGATCGAGACTTTCGGGTTCGCCGCCAGCACTTCCCCGATGCGCACGGCGCGCGCATTGTGCGGCCATTCGAAACCGAGCTTGTATTCCTTGTAGGGATAACTTTCCGGCCGGATCAATTCGTTCGCAGTGGCGAACCATCCCTGCGGCGGGTTGTACAACGACGGCAGCTTGCCGCCCGGCAGAAAACCGCTCCATTCGTAACGTCCGTCGCCCGGCACCGGAAGCAAGCCGTCCCAGTTCGGGCGGCGCGGCGCCAATCCTCCGACCACCCAGCCAATGTTGCCTTCGGTATCCGCGTAGACCTGGTTCTCGGTCGGCGCGCCCCAGCGGCTCATCGCCTCCCGGAACTGCGCGAAATCTTTCGCTTTCATGTAGTCGATGCTGCCGAAGTACGGCGCCATGCCAGGCGCTATCCAGCCGGTGCGCACCGCGAACGCGCGCCGCTTGTCCGGTTCGCGGTAGATCACCGGCCCATGCCGCGAAAACAGCAGTTCGACCGTCGCCGGCCTTGCTCCGCGGACCGCGACGGATTCCCGGACGACCTTGAATCTTTCCCAGCCGTCCCGGTACTTGTAGCGCATCGGGTCCGACGGATGCGTCTCGTAGACGTACAAGTCTTCCTGATCGATGCTGAAGATCGTCAGGCCGAATGCGATGCGGCCGTTGTGGCCGATCGATATCCCGGGCAAGGCGGGTTCGCCGGCGCCGATCACGTCCAGGCCCGGCGCGCTCAGGTGCGCGATATAGCGCAACGACGGCGTCGAGTAGGCGCGATGCGGATCGTTGGCCAGGATCGCGCGGCCGGTCGCGGAACGGGACGGCGCCACGACCCAGTTGTTGCTGCCTTCGGCGCGCTCTTCCGCATCGCCTTCCTTGGGCGCCGCGGCAAGCGCGCCGCTTCCGGGATGCGTCGCGGCCAACGACTCCCTGCTGAAAAGAACGCTTTGCGTGGCGAGCGCGAATACCTGGAGCAGATCGTCCGGCAGGCAAGGATCGAGGCCGTCGGGCACCTTCGTCGTCCAGTCCGGCGTCAGCCCGGCGCGAATCCGGTCGGCGGGCAAGCCCGCCTTGCATACCACGTTGGCGCGCGCCACTTCATGCGTCAGGTTGCGCGTGAGGCCATGGCTGCGAATGCGCACCACGTCCTCGGGCCGCCACTTGGCCGGCAGGTAGCCGAGCAGGCGGAACTCGAACGGCAGGAGCTCGGGCTTGTGCATGGCGTAATCGACATAGGCATTGATGCCTGCCACGAAGCGCGCGCTGATGGCTTGCGCCTCCGTCCCGTAGGCACGCCATTCCGCCTGCATATCGCCGCGATAGAGGAACAGGCGCGCCGCCCGGTCTTGCTCGACATAGGCCGGGCCGAATACGGAAGCCAGTTGGCCGAGCCCGCGCCGGCGCCAGAGATCGATCTGGAACAGGCGGTCGCGCGCGGCGTTGAATCCTTGAACGAAGAACAGGTCGTCCTGGTTCTCGGCATAGATGTGAGGAACGCCCCAGCGGTCGACGAGAATCCGCGCCGCTTGTTTCAATCCGGCGATCTTGAAGGTCTGGACTTTGGCGGCATCCGCGCCATGGGCGGGCACGAGAGGAGAGCAAGTCAAGCCGGCCAGCAGCAACGCGCCGGCCATCGTTAGCGGTCTATGCATCGGGTGAATATCGTTACTCGGGCGGGATTGCCCGCCCGAGTATAAGGCTTAGCTTGCGTGATGAGGAACCGCGGAGGCGATGCCCGGCCGCGCGATGCGCAGCGGCGGAATCTTCCAGTAGGTGACGGCGCGCCACAGCCATTCCAACGGACCGTAGCGGAAGCGGGACAGCCAGAAGTGGCTGAACGCGATCTGAGCGAGCGCGATGACAACCACATAGCCCATCTGCGATACGCGCGAGATGCCCCAGTTGCCGAATCCGTAGCCGTAGAAGAACGTCGCGGCGATCAATGATTGGGTCAGGTAATTGGTCAGCGCCATGCGGCCGAATGGGGCCAGCAGGTTGATCTTCGCGAATACCGTCTTGCTATGCATCATCAGCACCACCAGGCTGACATAGCCGAGGCATGCCGGCAGGTTGCCGAGCATCAGCAAGCCTTGCGTCATCTGCCAACCGTCGGTTTGCGAGCCGGGCACATGGTAGGTCGTGATCGTGCTGCCGAGCAGACCCAGGCCGATCCCCACCGGAAGACCGAACAACGCTAGCTTGCGGAACAGCGGTAAATGAGCGGCCGTGTTCTCCATGATGCCGGAACGGACGAACCAGAAGCCGAGCAGGAACATGCCGACGATGATGGTGGCGAAGCCGAATTCACCCGCCGCGTGATCGAGGAAGTTCTTGGCGCGCAGGGTAACCGCATCCAGATAAGTGCCGGTGGCCATGACGCGCTTCTCGGTCGCGATTTTCTCGGCACGCTCCTTTTGCCGCTTGGCGCGTTCGGCGGCACGTTCGGCCGCTTTTTCCGCATCGGTCGGTTGTTTCTTCGCAGCCGGCTGGGAGGCGGCGCCGGCCAAAGCCTGCTTCGTCGCCGGAGCAGGCGGTGCGACGTTCGCGCCGGCCGCGGCCGCGGACGCGCTCGCCACCGTCGCCGGCGGCGTGGCCGGTTGCGGCTCGGGGAAGAAATATTGCGTGGCGCCGATCGTGGTCATCATGAACATGCCGAACACATAGTTGCCCACGCCGAGTCGCCAGGCGCGGTCTTTGCGCGGCTCGTGATATTTAGCGCTCAGGATGCCGACCGTCAGTACCGCGAAGCCGAAAATCGGCAGGCCGAAACGCGCCGGCGGCGGCATCTTGGGCAAGATCCACATCACGCCGCCGGCAATCAGCGCGATCGCGCCGATAACGATGCCGAGCACGGCAACCAACGGCAACACCCTGCCGAAGACCCGCACTTCCTTTTCGTTGCGCAGCCACAAGGCCAGCACGGAGCAGAAGGCCAGGCTGCCAGCGATTCCGAACGCCCATTTGCAGCCGGGCACGAAGCCCAACGCGAACAGGGCGCCGATGGCGGCCGCGATATATTTCGGCTTGCCGTACAAGAGGATCAGCAGCCAGGTCGCTCCCACCGCATAGGCGAACAGGATGTCGCCCGACCACAGGAAAATGTAGTGCAAGGTGCCGAATAACGCGAGGGCCGCGATGCGCCGCAAGTAGGGAACGAGAAAATCGCGCTGCGCCGCTTCGGCGCGGGTCAGCATGACCGCGAAGCCCATGCCGAACAGGAGCGAGAACGTGGTCCAGAACTTGCCGGTGACGAAATACTGGACGAACCAACTGACCCACCAGTCGGCGCCGGTCAAGCCGGGTTGTATGCCCGTGCCCAGCTCGGCGATGGGTCGATTGAAAAACTCCACGTTCATCATCAGGATGCCGATCAGCGCGAATCCGCGCACGACATCCAGCGCCTGTATGCGTTCGGAGCTTGAAACGGGAGCCAGCGGCCGGGCCGCAGGATGATCGAGGTTGGTCTCCATTTGTGGTTTTCCTTGTCTGTCGAGCGCACCGATCGTGCAAACGCCATCCTAACAAAGACCTGCTCCGGCACGCGCACCAATGCGACGAATTGCGGAAATGGAGGGGTGAAATGCTGCTTTCAAAAGCAAAACGGCGGCATGCCGGAGCGCATGCCGCCGTATCGGATCGGCAACGAACTTACACTTTCATCGGCAGGATGACCATCTGCAAGCCGTCGAAATGCAGGCGCCGCTGAATGGCAAGGGCGGCCTGGTTATGCAATAGCCGCGTGAACCAGTTGTCCTGTTCGAAAATCAGCTTGCTGGTGAAGAAGATCGCGTTCGGATATTCGGCCGAAATATCCTGGCACAGCTTGGTGACCTCCTCCACGGCATCGGTGCCGAAGCCGAGATAGGCGGACGACGCCATGCCGTGGCTATGGCAAAAGTCGACGAAGAACTTGAGCGTCGCGTTCGCTTCGGCGCGCATCTGCTCGACCGCGCCTTCGCCGCCGTAGGCGTGCGAGTCGACGGTGCGCGCGTTCACGAAGATGAAATTCTTGAAGTGCCCCGGGAACATCCGTTGCACCCACAGCAAGGCATGCAAGCCGCCGCCGCGCGAAGAGCCGACGATGAAGACGGCCGTCTGATCGTCCGGATTCGGTTCGATCGGGCCGACCTGGGGGCCGAACGGCTGATTGGCGAAGACCTGGTCGACCTCATGAATCGCGCTCTTCGTTTCGCGATAATGATTGCGGATAAAGATGCAGATGCCGGCGATGGAAGCGATGATCAGGGCCGCGGCCCACCCGCCTTGCGCGAAGCGCTCGATGAGCAGCACGAACAGAATGCCGGCGCAGATCAGGAAGCCGAACAGCGACAGCGCGAAACGCCGTTTCCAGGGCGCCTGCCCTTTGCGATTGCGCCACCAATACAGGCACAGGCCGAACAGGGAAATCGCGAAAGTCAGGAACACCGAGATCGAATACAGCACCACCAGCAAGGTGACGTTGCCGCGCGTCCAGAACAGGATCGCCAGCGCGGCGATGCCCATCACGAGAATGCCGTTCTGCGTGACCAGGCGCGTCGACAGATAGCGGAACTTGTGCGGCACCCAGGAATCGGCGGCCATGTTGGACAACACCGACGGGCCGCCGAGAAAGCCGGTGTTGGCGGCGACGAACAGCAGTCCGGCTTCGAAGGCGAGCACCACCGTCAAGATCGTCTTGTTGATGAAAGTGCTGCCGATCCCGAAACTGTTGATGATCGCTTCGAAGGTCGTCGCATTCAGCGTTTGCCCTTCGACCGGCTTGGCGTCCCACAGCAGATACAACAGGATGATGCCGCTGGCGGTGAACGCCAGCGACAGCGCCATGTACAACATCGTCATCTTGCCGGTGTGTACGCGCGGTTCGGCCAGGATATTGACGTTGTTCGACACCGCTTCCAGGCCGGTATAAGTGCCGCCGCCATGGGAATAAGCCAGGAGCAGCATGCCGGCGACGCCGATCCAGCCGATCTGGTCGGCCAGCGTCGTCGTCTCTGCCAGCGTGTCGGGAACGAGCTCCGGCAGGTTCGACGCATGCGCGAAGATGCCATAGACGATCAGCACGAAATGCGTGGTGACGAAACCCAGGAAGATCGGCAGCAATACCTTGATCGCTTCCTTCATGCCGCGCAGGTTGAGCACGATCAGAACGCCGATCATGAACGCTTCGGCCCATAGTTTGTAGGGATGGAAGCCCAGCGGCAGCAGCGACGCCACCGCATCGACGCCGGCGGCGATCGAGATGGAAATCGTCAGCACATAGTCGAGCACCAGCGCGCAGCCGGCGATCAGGCCGAGATACGGGCCGACCAGCTTGGTCGCCACGCGGTAGCCGCCGCCGCCGGTCGGGAACAATTCGATGACCTGGTTGTAAGCAAGCGCGATGATGAAGACCGTTACCGCGGTGGCCACCGCCATGTACAAGCCGAGATGGGTGTGGTCGCCCAGCGCGCGGAAGGTTTCTTCCGGGCCGTAAGCCGATGACGACAACCCGTCCGCCCCCAGGCCGACCCATGCCAGGAACGCCACCAGCGCCAGCGAATGGCGCGTTTCGGTTTTCATCGGATCGAGCGCTTTGCCGAGGACTGCTTCCCGTATCTTCTTATACTTCTTGGACATGAACTGGTCGGACTGAATGGCTGGATAGGCGATGATACGCCCTTCGATTACGATGTGACAATGCGCGCCCCGCGAATCCTGTTGCTCTCGGGCTGCAAATCCGGCATAATCGCGGTTTGCGTCGCCGAGATGGCGGAACAGGTAGACGCACGGGACTCAAAATCCCGCGGTGGTGACACCGTGCCGGTTCGATTCCGGCTCTCGGCACCAAACATGAATGCGCACCCTTCGAGGTGCGTTTTTCATTTTCGGCGCGCTCCCAACGCGGCCCCTCGCTTTGTCGTTTCGCGCTCTGTCTTGATTCGCCGCGGCCGCTTCGCATTCGCCGAAGTCGCGCATAACTTGCGCTTCATGCGGAATTCGAGACATCTCCTCCGCCAGGCATGCGGCGGAAATATGTCCTGCAATCAACAAACGCCCTCAAAAGCGTACAATGACAGACTCCTGCAGGCCACGGCCCGATGTCGGCTCTTCTTTCCCATGAGTGACCGCAATCCCGAACTCAAGCAGTTGAACCGCACCTTCATCGGTAGCGTGCTGTTCATCGATATCGTCGGCTATTCGACGCGATCGGTGCAGGAACAGCTCGAGATCAAGGAGGTATTCAACGCCTTCATCACCGATGCGATGCAAAACGTCGCCGTGGCGGAACGCATCATGGTGGATACCGGCGATGGCGCCGCCATCGCTTTCCTGGGCGATCCGGAGGACGCGCTGTTCGCGGCGTTGTCGCTGCGCGACGCCATCGATACCGCGAAACTGGAAATGGGCGAGCCCGGTTTCGTACGCATGGGCATCAACCTCGGGCCGCTGAAGATCGTGCGCGACATCAACGGCCATACCAACATGATCGGCGACGGCGTCAACGATGCGCAACGCGTCATGAGCTTCGCCGAACCCGGGCAAGTGATGGTGTCGCACTCCTACTACGACATCATCTCGCGCTTTTCGCGCGACTATGCCCAGTTGTTCGTCTATGAAGGCACGCGCCACGACAAGCACGTGCGCGAGCATGAGGTGTACCGTTTCGGTCCGGCGGTCGAGACCCACGATCTCACCGAAAAACTGCGCGACCGCTCCCGCGCCCGCAGCGTCGACGCGCACCAGGCGTCGCCCGCCCCGCGACATGCGGGATGGGCCCGGGACAAGGTTCGGGAAGTCGCGGTGCCGCTGCGCAGAGCCGTCCTTACGCGCACCGGAATGATCGCCGCCGGCCTCGGCGCGCTCACCATTGTCGGCGCGGTCTGGTCCTGGACCAGCACACCGTCGAAACAACCCGATGCGCCGAAGATCGCGGCACAGATCTCGGCGCCGACGGCGGAACCGGATTCCGCGATCGACGCCAGCAAGGCTACGGCGCCATCGTCATCAACCGCCGTTGCCGCCTCCAAGCCGGCGCCGATGGCTTCGGCTGCGTCGGCTGGATCGACCGCGTCGGCGCCGGCGAGTTCGGCGCCAATCGTGACGGCCGTAGCGGACAGCGTACGCGGCGACGAAAAACCGGCCGAAAAAACCAAGGCTTCGGCGGAGCAATCGGCTCCGGCGGCCAAGCCCGGTACCGTCAAACTCGCCATCCAGCCGTGGGGCGAGATTTATGTCGACGGCAGCAAGCGCGGCGTCAGCCCGCCGTTGAAATCGCTGAAACTGGCTCCGGGCAAGCACCAGATCGAAGTGCGCAACGGCCAGTTCGCGCCCTACAAGACCACTGTCGAAGTCAAAAGCAATGCCGAAGCGACCGTGCAGTATGCGTTCTGACCGGAGACTTGAATGCGGAGCATGAGATCTATCGTTCTTGCCGTGGCGTTCGCCCTGGCGGGATGCGCGCAGATGGAACAGAAGCCCGAGCGCGGCAAGCAGGCGCTTTCCTATGCGGAAGCCCAAGCGCGCTATCAGCAAGGCCTGGCGAACTACCGCAGCAGCAATTTCGGACAGGCGCTGACCGACCTGACGCTGGCCATCGACAGCGGGCAATTGCGAACCGCGGATCTGCTTCTGGCGCGCAAGCATGCCGCCTTCATCCATTGCAGCAACGGCCGCGAGCACCCGTGCCGCGAGCATTTCCAGGCGATACTCGCCGCTTCGCCCTCGTTCGACCTCGCGCCGAACGAAGCCAGCCACCCGCTCTGGGGACCGGTATGGCGCTCGCTCAAGGGCGCGGTCGAGGAAAAACGCGCGGTGACGCAGGCAAGCAAGCCGTCCGCCAGCCCGGCGCAGCAAAAACTGGCGGAAGGCATCAGGGAATATGATGGCGGCCTCTATAAGGAGGCGCTCGATGCCTTGCAAGCCGCGCTCAAGGGCGGCTTGCCGGCCAAAGCCGACGAAATCCGCGCGCACAAGTACATGGCCTTCGCATATTGCCTGACCAACGCCGCCAAGCAATGCCGGGCCGAGTTCGCGCACATCTTCACCCTCGATCCGGCGTTCGAGCTGCTGCCGTCGGAAGCGGGCCACCCCTCCTGGGCCAAGGTGTATCGCAGCGAGAAGGCGGCGGCCGCCAAACGCGCGAAGAGCGGCGCAAAAAACACGAGCGATTCCGGCAAGGCGAGCACGCCGCCGAAAAAATAGCGCTCCCTCCGCGCAATCGATGAAAAAAGCCGTTCCCGCCGACGCGGAAACGGCTTTTTTGTTATGTGCTCCGTGCGCGGCCGCCGCTCAGCGCTCCGATACGGCATCCACCACGCACAGCGCCGTCATGTTGACGATGCGGCGCACCGTCGCCGACGGCGTCAGCACATGCACGGGCTTGGCGCAGCCGAGCAGGATCGGGCCGATCGCGATGCCGTTGCCGGCCGCGACCTTCAACAGGTTGTAGGAAATATTGGCGGCATCGATGTTCGGCAGGACGAGCAGGTTGGCGTCGCCCTTGAGCGGCGTATCCGGCATGGTCTTGCGCATCAGGGCGCCGTTGAGCGCGGTGTCGCCGTGCATTTCGCCGTCGATTTCGAGGTCGGGCGACAGTTCGCGCACGATGGCGAGCACTTCGCGCATCTTGCGCGCCGACTCGCTGTTGCTGGTGCCGAAATTCGAATGCGACAGCAGCGCCACGCGCGGCATCACGCCGAAGCGGCGCATTTCCTCCGCCGCCAGGATCGTGATCTCGGCGAGTTGCGATGCTGTCGGATTCTCGTTGACGTGGGTATCGACCAGCACCACCTGGCGATCCGGCAGGATCAAGGCGTTCATCGCGGCATAGACGTTCACGCCGTCGCGTTTGCCGAGCACCTGCTCGATGTATTTCAGGTGCAGGTCGGTCGTGCCGTAGGTGCCGCAAATCATGCCGTCGGCATCGCCCTTGCGGATCATCATCGAACCGATCAAGGTATGGCGGCGGCGCATCTCGAGCTTGGCGTATTGCTCGGTGATGCCCTTGCGGCGCGTCAGGTCGAGATAGGTTTGCCAGTAATCGCGGTAGCGCTCGTCGTACTCGGGGTTGATGACGTCGAAGTCGATCTCGGGCTTGATGCGCAGGCCGAATTTCTCGATGCGCTGCTGCAGCACGGCCGGACGGCCGACCAGGATCGGCTTGGCGAGCTTCTCGTCGACGACGATCTGCACCGCGCGCAGCACGCGCTCTTCCTCGCCTTCGGCGAACACGATGCGTTTCTTGCCGGCCGGCGCCTTCTTGGCGATCTGGAAGATCGGCTTCATGAACGTGCCGCTGTGATAGACGAATTGCTGCAAGCGGTCCGCGTAGGCCTGCAGGTCCGCGATCGGGCGCGAAGCCACGCCCGACTCTTCCGCCGCCTTGGCGACCGCCGGCGCGATCTTCATCATCAGGCGCGGATCGAAGGGCTTGGGAATGACGTATTCCGGGCCGAAGGACAGGTTGCTGATGCCGTAGGCGGTGGCGACGATGTCGGATTGCTCGGCCTGCGCCAGATCGGCGATCGCATGCACGGCCGCGATCTCCATCTCGCGCGTGATCGTGGTGGCGCCCGAATCGAGAGCGCCGCGGAAGATATAAGGGAAACACAGGACGTTGTTGACCTGGTTCGGATAGTCAGAGCGGCCGGTCGCGATCACGGCGTCGTCGCGCACCGCCTTCACCTCTTCCGGCAGGATTTCCGGCGTCGGATTGGCGAGCGCCAGCACCAGCGGCCTGGCGGCCATCTGCTTGACCATCTCGGGCTTGAGCACGCCGGCGGCGGACAGGCCGAGGAAAATGTCGGCATCGGGAATGACTTCGCCGAGGCTGCGCAGCGGCGTGTCTTGCGCGAAGCGCGCCTTGTCCGGATCCATCAGTTCGGCGCGGCCCTTGTAAACCACGCCGGCGAGATCGGTCACCCAGATGTTTTCGAGCGGGAAGCCGAGATCGACCAGCAGGTCAAGGCAGGCCAAGGCCGCCGCGCCGGCGCCGGATACGACCAATTTGCATTTCTTGAGATCCTTGCCGACCACTTTCAAGCCGTTCAGGATGGCCGCGCCGACGATGATCGCCGTGCCGTGCTGGTCGTCGTGAAAGACCGGGATCTTCATCCGCTCGCGCAGCTTGCGCTCGATATAGAAACACTCGGGCGCCTTGATGTCCTCCAGGTTGATGCCGCCGAACGTCGGCTCCAGCGCGGCGATGATGTCGCACAGCTTGTCGGGGTCGGTTTCGTTGATCTCGATGTCGAAGACGTCGATGCCGGCGAATTTCTTGAACAGGACGCCCTTGCCCTCCATGACCGGCTTGGAAGCG
>Ga0196972_1000163_pt1 | contig 52509 bp, 93 predicted proteins | sample S1v_2013CmetaG_FD_148618 | JGI IMG/M metagenome (GOLD analysis project Ga0196972, IMG submission 148618) | Soil microbial communities from Anza Borrego desert, Southern California, United States - S1+v_20-13C | ecosystem: Environmental > Terrestrial > Soil > Desert | place: USA: California...
CGGAAGCCCGCCGAGTTGGTGGAATTTTACGCTAACGACTACATCCCTGATTCTTCTGGCTTTGACCCCGCCGACGCCGTAGAGACCTTTGCTGCAATCGAAATTACATGGAACGGAATAGCGTATAGAAGAGAGACCGTCTCGCGTGGTGACATCTCTCGAAGCATGGGTCAGCAGAGTAATTCGGTATCCATTACATTCAGCAACATAGATAGATACCTAGCTGCATGGGCGCAGACAACAGATATAGAGGGAATGTGGCTAGTTATTCGCTATGTCGAGAGGGATATAACAAGTGATTCTGTAGTGTTGTTTGCGGGTAAAGCGGGAAAGCCTTCGACAATAAACAACAAATCGTTTTCTATTTCCGCAACTCAGGACTTTCTATCACTGACAGCCGAGCTGCCACTTCGTTCCTTTGTTGCCGAAGACCCGAATGGTAGAGACCCGTCTGACGTGCTCTACGAAGGCATAAGGTTTGTCGCTATAAGCGGTACGCATAGTTATCCTGAGATAATCCCTGCTCAAAACTTCTTTGCGGGACTGATAGGCCAGCGTGACACGAGGATGGTCACTAAGGGATGGTCAACACAGGACGGAACCCCGCACGGTGCGCCTATAGCGGAACTGTTAGGCCAGGCTCAAATCCAGTTAATTCCCTTCCTGTGGGCAGACCGTGGTGAGTACATGGCCTATAACATGGCTGCGGGCAGGGGACGTATCGAAGCATTAGAGCAAATCAAATCACGTACGTCAGGCTTCAGCGACCCGCTCTCTAACTTTAACGGAGCGCCGCCCTTCATTTACTTGGGCGACCCCGGCGGAACGGGTAGTAATGCTAATCCGAGTAATCAATTTCCAACGGCAGGGTATTTTTCAGGCTTGGCTTATATCTCCGGTGGCTCAACGGGTACGCGGGCTGATGTAGAAGACGAGCCCCCGGTTGTTACGGCGGTCTATAGAGGCTTACGGATGCCCGTGCCTAACTCCAGTGGTGTTTATGCTTCGGACGCCTGGACTGATAACCCGGCCAACATAACAAGATGGGTATTCACCGCGACCGGAACTCCCGAAGGTCTCATGGACGATGCCGAGTGCTATCAAACTTCTCTCTTCTGCGACCAACCGTTACTGGATGAATCAAACTCGGAAAGAGTATTCATCCCTTCAACCGACTTTCCCGAAGCTGGCAACCGAATAAGACGCTTCAATTCTTCCGGACGGTTAAATTCAAGAATCATCAGGGCGAGAATCATAGGTGATTTAGCAGAGCCCGGACTTATTGAGGAAGTATACGAACCCCTTGATTTAGGAAACATACCGGGAACGTTTGTTGCCCAGAGGTTCCATAGAAAACGATATACCTTCAATGCTCCGATAACCGAGAGAGTAAAAGCCACCGATTTTCTATACAAGATTGTCTATCCAACATTCCGTGGTTATCACGTCATAACAGGAAAGGGGAAAGTAGCCCCTAGAAGTGAAAAGGCGAGCGACAATGCAATTCTAAGAAGTGACACGGCGATAGGAGCAACATCCATTCCGGTTGATGACGTGACGCCGTGGAAAACATCAACATGGGGACGGCTTCTAATCGGTTATGGTCTGACTACCTCTGAAGTCCGAAAGGTAACAAGCGCCGATTATACGAGTGCGGCCAATGCTATAACGTTGACGACCTCCGCGTCTGGTATCTCTTCATCGGCGTCAGGGGCAACACTCGGAAGCGGCTCAACTACTGTTCAAGCTTTCGGCACGGTCACTCTATCTGGTACCCCGGCCAATGGTGCGAGTGTCACAGTCACCATAAATGGTATTGCGATAACTTACACGCTAGACGCTTACGACACTCTAGCTAGTGCTGTGATTATGCTGGCGATGGCCGTCAATGCTGACACAAGACTTAATCGCTTCATCTCTGCGACATACGCTGGTGCCGTACTCACCATAAAAGCCAAGTGGGGAACACTTAATCTAAATGCTGCATTAGCGAACGTCCATACCGGCCCGCTTGCTAATCCTACCGTTGCGACGGTTCCTTCGATTTCAGCAGGAACATTAGCGGCGGGTGTCTACAAAATAGCTTACGCGAACGTCTCAGTTATTGGCACGACTCTAATATCCCCGATTGCTTCTGCCACTCTGGTTGCCAATCAGAAGATTGATATTCCCGCGATGGGTAGACCCGCCGGTGTAACTGCTAGAAACTGGTATGTCTCGGAATCCCCCGGCTCGGATAAGCTTATTTTCTACACTCAGAACACCGGACAGGCTTTCTCGATTACATCACTACCATCAAAAGACAACCCCGGTATTCCTGCATATAACAGTACGGGTGAAGAAGCTCTGAGAATTGCCATGCCGTTCTCGTCCAATTCTCAGGGCTCTACTGTTCTTGCGCAGTCTGGGCTAACGCGCGCCAACATCATGGCGGATTCTTATAACTTCCCTTTGGGTTCTGAGCAGAGTTCTATAAATCAGATTAAGGGAAAGTTCAGGGATGCGGCTAACGACTGGGCATTGACTGACTTCAAAGTAAACGACAAAGACCACCAGGCACAAATAAGCAAGACCAATCCTTTAGAAGTAGATTTAACCGGGGTTGATAACTGGCATCAGGCGTTTAGATTGGCTAATGGGTTACTTAGTAAATACCGTGAGGGTGATTGGTTCAATTCACTGAAGACCGGAACAGGCGAAGCGCTGCTATTAGAGGAGGGCGACCTGATTACCGCAAGTGATGATTCGGGAGAGCATATAAATGTCTGCACGAGGATAGAATCACTTTCGATTAGTCCGACATGGGAAGTGACAATCAGACGCGCGCGTAGATACTCAACACTTATGTTCTCAGATGATGTAAGGCAGCACATCATCCCTCTACCTACAACATTAAGGTACGTCCAGACAATAGATACTAATTTCGTACCGCTGGATATTCCGATATGGCGAGAGAGCGATGCTCAGCTAGGGCCGGGTATCTATGTGCCGGGAGCGCCGGAAGCGGGGGAAGGCGATTGGCGGGGCTGGTATGTCTACAGTGATTATACCGGAGAGGATGTTGCTTTAACCGGAAAGCTCGACACTATAAATGTCCTAGGTGATGCGCTAACGGTTCTATCTGCTACAACAAATGTTACTACGATAGATACAAGTTCAACAGGCAGAGTCCAGATAACTTCACGCGGTAACCCTGACGACACTTATCCTCTGGTCTCTACGACAGAAGATAAGATGTTGAGGGGGGCCAATCTTGCGGCGTGGGGCGCACCCGGCAGATGGGAATTGGTTAATTTTCAGGATGCCGATTTGGTTGCAGGCACTACTGATACCTACGATATTTCTACGTTCCTTAGGGGCAGGCACGGCACGGAAGCCAATACTTCAAACCATCAGGTGGGGGACAGATTTGTTCTACTAACAGACGCAGATGGTAATGATATGGGTGTTAAGTATGTACCCTTACCGCTTCATCTGTTAGAACAGACCTTTAACTTGACTCCGGTTACAGTCAATCAGGATGTGGCTGATGCTACGCCGCAGAGTTTCACATGGTCAGGATTATCAAGAAAAGACCTTGCTCCGGTTATTGAACCCGTCACCAGAGACACGGACGGAGACATACTTATCCCCCTCGCACTAAGGGCAAGAGTCGGAGGAGGCTTGCGTGCTAATCAAGGCGGCTCGGTTAGCGAAGAAGCAATAGAAGCTTATGTACAGATTTTAGATAAGGACAATGGTTATTCTGAAACACTTCCTAATGGCGAACAGAGAATAATGAAGGTCACGCCGGGGATGCCCTTAGCAGCATTTCTTGTATCTAATCAAGCTGGAAATTTAGGCGTTGACCAGAACAGCGTGAATCAGTTCAGCTCCAACCCGTTGCCCATAGCAAGAAGCATTTACGAGATGGAAGTGCCGGGGCCGGGAAACTTTGTAGAAGCCTCTCTGGAGATTGACGCTAACCTGGGGCAGCAGGTAGCGATGCTGGGTCTTCAGAGGTCGGGTGGCGTGTGGAATGACTATGACGTGACCCGACTTGCCTATGCCGTACAATTGGACGGCCTCTTTGATATAACTGAGGGCGTTATACAACGGTTACACGTTTACGAGCACGGCAATCTTGTTTTCACGGCCTCAAGCAGTGCCACATACCCCGGCTATGACCCCGATTTCGGATGGTCGAGCCTGTCCGATGGAAGGTCGCTTTTTAAGGTCAGGTTTGAGTTTGTTGGTTCCTCGGTGGTCATCAAGAAAGCCCATACTCAAAACGCTCCCCTGACAAGAATATACACCGGAGTAGTGCCGACACAGTTCCCTATATTCGCCGTGGGTTCTACCGGAGGCGGGACTAACGACTGGGTTCGGAATATAACTTTAAGTGTGGCCCCCCGCTTAATGACCATCTACGACGCCGACCAGCTAAGAGAAGACTTTAATTTAGGCCCGTCCGACCCCCTACCTACGAGTGTTGCAGTGAGAGCATGGCAGCACTCGGCAACGATTGGAAGAGGACAGACTACAACAAAGCTTGTTTAGGAGTTCATTATGCCTACACCTAATTTATTGATTGACCATGTTGAGAATGTCGGAGACCCTATACCACTGTTAAATGACAGGCTGAATAAGTTTGATTATTCATTAGCAGGACGTTTGAGGTTAGATGTCTCTGCGGTCTCGACGCCTTATACTTTAGACTTAACGACTGCTAGTAACAGGGCGACAAGATACGAGTTTCATGGGACGAGGGCTTCGGCTTTAACTATCATCATCGGCCCGCAGGCTAGCCGAAGGTTCTCTGTCGAGAATGAAAGCACTACTCAACCGATTACAGTTAAGGTTACATCGGGCGGTGTGGGTGTAACAGTCCCGAACGGCGCAACTGTTCTAATGGAGCATGATGATACGAATGTTTATCAGCTTTCATCCTCAAGCCCATTACTGACGAGCCTTATATCCTACTGGGCATTGGATGAGACATCAGGCACCAGACTTGATTCGCACGGCTCCAATCACTTAACTGATAACAACACGGTCACTCAGAACACCGGAAAGATTGGTAACGCTGCACAGTTTACATCCGCAAACTCTGAATTTCTCTCCGTTGCTGACAATGCCCTACTTTCTACAGGTGATATTGATTTCACGATAGCCGGATGGGTGTACTTCGATACCATCAGTGTTGACCGCCCCGTAGCAGGGAAGTGGCTGACAGCCGGGAACCGTGAATACATTGTCCAGTTGGACGGTACTGTAAATAAGATACGGCTTTATGTATCTAACGATGGAACTGCTACCGCCAACGTTGCGAGTTCGGTAGTCTGTACCACAGCAACATGGTACTACTTCGTGGCGTGGCATGATTCGGCAGGGAATACAATAAACATTCAGGTCAATAACGGAACTGTGGATAGTACGGCGCATTCCACGGGCGTGAGAGATGGCACCGCTGGACTAAGACTCGGTAACAACCAGAACACCGGCACGGATTATATGAACGGTCGTATTGATGGGCTGGGGTTCTGGAAAAGGATTCTGACCTCTGCCGAGCGCACCAATTTATACAATTCTGGGTCGGGCTTAGCATATCCGTTTAACTAAGAGGGAAACATGGACGCTAAAAAGAAGGTTGAAGATTTAATGGTTGATGTCCTCACTCAGATGAGAGACCGCCAGCATATCCACAGGGCCATGAAGGGTAAACATTGGCAGGGCGCGAGGACTCACAAGACTACCCCGAAAGAGCAGGGCGCAGCCCCTAATCCCTCGGCTAAGATTGAAGGACAGGAAAGCTGGGCCGAGTTCGGCGTAAATCTCCCCCAGAGCTTGCCTGCAAGCCTCCAGGTTGACGTTTATGACGGCCCGCTGGGTTCGGGCTACACCGTGACCGCAGACGTGGTTATAGAGGGTAAGACGTGGCGTAGAGTAGCTAACGTGGGGCCGGAATCATACCGCACTATGGATTGGCACATTGTTGAGGTCGGATGATTTGTTGCCTGCAACCGCTGGTTATGGTAATAAGTCCCTATGCGAAAGATTCCTCTCGGCCATAGCGGGCTATTCGCACAGATAGATGATAGAGACTTACCCAAAGTGTCTATGTATAAATGGTTTGCTGTGAAGCCCCGAACAGCCTACACGTACTACGCCAGGGCAAATGTCCTTATAGCGCCTTACACTCATAAGACAATCTACATGCACAGATTTATTCTTGATGCGCCAGCAGGTAAATCAGTAGCACATAAAGATGGAAACGGCCTGAATAACCAGCGGTCTAATCTCGTGGTGACTACCAAATCAGTTATTGCTCAGAATCGAAAGGTAAGGAAGAAGCGAGAATCTAAATCAGGCTTTCGTGGTGTGGTATTAGCTGGAGATGGCCGTTATGAGGTTCGGATTCGCCATAACAAGCAGTTGCACTATCTTGGGGGATTTCCTACAGCAGAAGAAGCGGCAAGGGCTTATGATAGGGAAGCATTAAAGAGATTCGGACATCATGCTGTGTTGAACTTCCCGAATAAGAGAGCTGCTACAGCAAACTAAAAAGTTCAACTTGCGGCACACAAAACAGCCCGTCATATCCAGGCAGGTTAAGTTCAAGTTCTGCCCATGCCTTCCCCATTGAAGCAGTGATGCTATGCAGGCGGGCTTTATCGGTAATGTCTTGGCCGTCCTTATCTTCTATCCTTTGGCTGATTTTAGCTTTAGAGCTTTCCAAGCTGCCCGTAGCATGAATGATGATGCGGATTAAGTGGCCATCGAAAAGTATGAGTTCGTTGTCAGGTGAAAGCGTTCTCATGCAACCCTCATTTTACAACAGCATGTTTCGGGTCAAGTTTGACAATTAGCTTTGGCGACGGGTCGTTATCTTTTAGAAAGAGATTGCCAATGCTGCCCTTATTGGAAAATGCAACCGCACGGCCCTTTACGTAGAGAATACAGAGCGACATAGAAGGCTCCGGTTCATAGCCCAGAGTTTCAAAGGCGCACTCGTCAACGGGGATTTCGGGATGCTCATTAAGAAACTCTACCTTTACCCTGTGCCTAATCGGAAAAGGTTCGTCACCAATAGAAACCTCAATGTTTTCAGGCGGGGCGATGAATGTATTTTTGAATAGCATATTCTTACACTCCTAACTTTATTCTCCCTTTGAAACGGTTTCAGAAAGAGAGCCCCGTAAGTCGAGTATGGCTTTGGATGCCTCATCTAACGCTTGGCGGGCTTCGTATGCTCCGCTAGCCCAGCCTTTCTTCATCTCTAATGCCTTCTGTGCAGCCTCTTCATAGGCTTGTAAGACAGCATCACGGATGACGGGCATCAGTCCCGGTAGTGAGCTTCCATAGCGCTTGATGATTGTTGCTTCTATATCTTCATTTGTCATATCTCACGCTTTAGTTTTCGGAGGCTCAAGTGGCCCAAACCACTCCCCTTGTTTTTCCTCTACCGTGCAAGGAAATTCCGAGCCGCATATAGCTACTTGAGTCTTTCCCCATACCTCAAGAATCTCTGGCTCGCTATCTTGCGTCTCTCTGTACCAGTAAAAGCCGTCTATGTTCGGCTTCTCTTTCTTCCAATCGCTCATAACGCCTCATTATACCATGTGATAGAATTTGCTCATGTACATCTGTAGAAAGTGCCATCATATTCAGAACAGCTTATTGGAATGCGAGAAGTGTAAGCGCCGAACGATGGTTTCAACTTTCTTCCTGCACTTCTTCTTAGGTGCCGATTGGCTGCTTTTGTTTACGGCTGACGAGACGGTTCACTAAGCCGCTTTCTCATATCGGCAAGTAAAGTGTGATGCTGTTTTATCTTTTCCGCCTCTGCCTCAAACCTTGCAATAGAGATACACTCCTGCATCCAACCCATCATCCCTTCGTGGCTTTCACCGTAAGGTGCGCCAGCTTCAAGATAAGCTTGCCATGAGGCTTTATATACCGCCCTGCCCGCTTCTCTTATCGCATCGAAAAGAGGCTGTAGGTTCCTGACATAAGCCGCAGCAAGAGCGTTGGCGGCTTGAGAGAATTGTTGCATTTGATTAGCGTATTGTTCGCTCATAAGTCTATTATACCCCAATCTTACACCTCTTACAGAAACTCCCCTTTGTCCACCTATGCCCGAATCTCTTACATATAAGATGACGAATGAGTCTGTGATAGAAGTGTATGAGTCTGCGGGTGAGATGCATGGGAGTCCTCCACGCTGATTCTACTCCGTTTTCTAATCCGTGCATCCCCCCTACAGACAGGAAACCAGATGTTAATCAGCGGCGCGGATAGCTTTAATGATGCCGCCAATCGCCCCATTAGCACCGTTGGTATAGTGGGCTGACCACGGCGGATGCTGCCACTCTTCCCGCTCTTTATCACAGATTTGAATTATACGCTCCCGTTCTGCTTCTACCGCTTCACGAATCACGGATACCAGCTCTTTATGTTTCTTGCATTTTGGCTCATCCGTGCAATAGCAGATAGTGTTGACTGAAATAGCTAATGCTCGTTGCTCAGGTGATAAATGTTCGTTCATTTTCCCTCTCTCATTAAGACGAGACGTTAGGTTGATAGGACAGAAGGGTTGCTAGATTCTAACGGCTAATCCCTAGAGGGCTGTAAAGCGTATGCAATCTCTAGCAACTTGAAGCCGTTAATACCGTCTCTGAAGTAATACGAGTTCCAGTTGTCGGGTTTGATTTCAAGTAGGCTTGCTTCGCGCAGGGCTATCATGCCAAGCCGCCAACGTTCCTCTGACGCCAAGTCGTACCAAGCATCCCAATCTTCGCCGTCTTCATTCTCAGGTGGTTCCCAGTGGGCAGCGCGGGCATTAGGGAATTGTTCACAGACGCTATAGCTTGTCACCACCGGCAATTCATTGTTAGAGCGCAGAAGACTTACGACACTTTCCCATCCCATCTCTGCCCGCATGATGCCGCTTTCACGGCCCCGCTCTATGATGTCGGCAATCCAGGCCCGATTCTGCCCCTCAATATAAGCGTGTATCTCGCATTGACCATGCAGCCGAGACATTAACTTTATAGGGTCTGAGCCGACTATAAAGGCGGTGTTGAGAGCGGCAGAGAAGACATCAACACGCTTTCCGTCAACAACCAACAATTCACCATCCATCGCTACATGTAAGGCCGTCTCAAGACTCTCGTTGAATTGCTTTCCTGTATATCTCTGGCAATAGTGATTTGGTGAAACGATGCTTCGCAAGGGACTTGGGCGGCCCGGCGTATCCGTATCGTTGATGCCGAGCGACATGGTAAATATCTCATTGCAGATATAGCCCATGTATGCCCGCTCTGCTCCGCTAACTTCTGCTTCACCTTCTTGAGTGTGAAAGTATATTCGTGACATATTCCCTCCCGAGTGATTATAACGCTTTGTCTATCGTATTACCCTACCTTCTGTTTTTGAGCATGGAGAGCAGCACGGCAGGCATCCCGCCATGAAAGAACACGGCGAACCTTTTTGACTAGCGGATTCGTGCCGAGTTCATAAAGCGTCACCCATTCGGCATCTGCCCTGTCTTTCCCGCCCGGATTCTGCGGATAGGGGATATGAACTATGCCGCCCATGTTGGCGTCGTTTGATTCAATATCAGGCAGGCCGTAGATATAGCCGTAGTCTGTGACGCCCTCTAGTTCGCCTTGCCATTCGATAGCTACAGTATCGCCGTAGTGGACATCATCAAGCTTTGAATAGTCGGGGTCTTCCCCATCGGCCATACCGCACTGCTTATCTAAATTCTCTCGTATTCGCTTTTCATTGCTGCTCATTTTGGTTCTCCTGTATGGTGGAACGGGGGCGGCTAAACAGGCTCGGCACGCAAAGGTAAATGCTTCCACCATTGGACGCCCGCTTCTGGCACTGATGTATATCCCCAGAATGTCTCGTTTTCTAAATCTGGGACGGCAGGGACAAGGTTGCCGATTTGGTCAGTCATGCCCATATAGGTTTCGTGTCTCCCGTCCTCATTGACTGTTATCTCCTTGCATTGGTCTTTGATGGCGCAGTCAACACAGAGCAGTTCAATATGCTCTAGGAAAGTATTCCACTGACGCCAGAGTTTGACCCCTTTAGCCTCACATTTAGCGCAGCCATACCGTTCCGGTGTTTGTAGGTTCGTATAGGTGAAAGGCGCGGGCTTTACGTTCTCAAGGCATCTAATTTCGCCCGTTACCACCGGTTCAAGCGGCACGCCTTCAAATTCCACAGGCAGTTCTACGCTTTCATTTAGAACGTAGATGCGGATTCGGTTGTCACCTATGCCGAAGCCTGCAATGCCTTTGACATCCTTGAAAGCCTCTTTAACTCGCTTCTTGATTTCCTTTAGCTGCTCAATATTCATTTTTTGTTGTCCTCCTATATAAAGGGGGAAACCGTGTGTCAGTGGTGCGTCAACTGGTTCGCACACGGTCAAAGACGGAGCCTGAGATGAGGCTTGAAATGCTGGGAAATCACCCCACCCCAGACCCCTTCAAACACGGCCAAACGACCCCCGGTTAAATCAAGGTTAACAAGCGGAAAAATCGAAAGGCTATAATTATCAACAACTTACATTACCCGTTCGGCCTCTTCGTGTGTCAGCGTTGCGTCAGACGCCTTAAAAAGCAGGCTCTCAAAGCTGTCCGAGAGGCTTTCTTTCATCTGAGGCAGCACCTTCGTGTAGACCTTCTTTGTAAAGTTCACGTCCGAGTGTCCCATCTGAGCAGAGACGGCCTTGTCCAGTTCCCCGGCCAGTAGAGACAGCGTGGCGAAGCTGTAGCGCATGGTATAAGGGGTAAACTCCGGCGGCAGCCCCGCCTTCTTGACGAGCTTGAGAAAGCCGCTCCTGAGCCGTCCCGTGGTGTTCAGGGGCCGTCCGTCCGACGAAGGGAATACAAGGCCGAAATCCTGCCACCTGTTTCCCATCAACTTCCGGCGCTCGTCCACCTTCTGAAAGTGCCGAAGGAGGTCATAATAGATATGCGCCGGAAATCTAGCGTCCCGCTTGCTGTTCTCAGTCTTAGGGTCGAGCAGCTTCCACTTGCCTTCAACGAGTAGAGCTACTTTCCTGATGCGGGCTATCCCCCTGCCGTTCTCGAAAGATATATCCTCTCGTCTGAGTCCTGATAATTCTTCGGGCCGCAGGCCAGTGACAAGCCCGAAGATGTAAATCAAATCTTCAGGGTCTTGAGTAGCGGCCTGTAAAAACTGAATAGCTTGAGGCACGTTGAAAGCCTTGCCCTCGCGCGGAGGGTTCAACGATTTCAGGTGTTTGATGCCTGTGGCCGGATTCTCCTTGATGTACTTGAGAGTGACGGCATCCTTCATGCCCATGTGCCACACGGCCCTTGCCAGTTTCATCGTTGCTGTAGACTTCCCCCTGTCCCACAGCCACGCCGCAAAATCACGGGTATGCTTCGGGGTCAAATCCGAGAGCTTAAACGCTCCGAGATACGGCGCTATGTACAGGTCAATCATATCCTGATAGGTGCCGTAGGTTGTCGGCCTCACCCCTTCCCGTCTTTTCTGCGGCAGCCATTCCTTCTCGAAATAGTCCTTGACGAGCATCTGCGAGGCTTCAAAGAACGTCCCGCCGTCAACTTCCGCTAGCAGAGCGATGCACCGTTTCTCGGCTTTCAGTGGTGTAGTGTCAAAGAGCGTTTCGTTGTGGTAGTGCTTCTTACCTTGTCCGTCCCGGCCGGTGAAGATTCGGATGCGGAACTTCCCGCCGCCGAGGTCTTTCACCTGGCCCCTGCGTCTCTTAGGCATAGCCTCTCCTCCTTTATTGGATTTAAGGCTGGACAATTTATCACGCCGCATTTTCTAATTCACCCTTTTTATAGGCATCTATATCCCTGCGCCGGATTCTTAAAGTTTTGGAGCTGGGGCGATAAGAGGGTAGTTTGCCCTCCCTACACATCTCGTAGACGCGCCACTTCTTGACGCCTAAGAGTTTAGCCGCTTCATCAGCGCTGACACCTTCGTCCGAGAGGTCAAGCATCTCACGGACTTTCTGCTCAACCATCGGCTCGACAATTCGTTTTAACTGTTCGTCTGGTATGACTAATTCCATTTGTTCCCCCGGTAACAGAAAACCTAGATGATGAAAAAGATAAAAAGGATTAGATTTATACGATAAACATCACGGGCGGCCAGGGTCTCCGCGTCCCGTGCCGGGCTCTTGAACGAGTCCGTACAAATCGCCACTAGCATAAGAGGCAATTTTCTTAATCAAGTCTGGGCGACGATTGAAGAGATTAAAGGCCACGCGACCATCAACACGAATTGAGCGACTAGAAGGCAGGACAATAAAAGCTCGCTTGCCTTGCTTCCAAAGCTCCGCGCCCTGCCCCATCAAGGTTATGACCGAACCTAAGCTTTTGATTGAATGTGAAGCCATATCATTTACCTTTCCGCTCTTTGTTCTCCCCCATACATTTAGTGCTTATGTAGTCAGCGCAAAACAGGCGGCCAAGCTTTTGGCACCATAATCCTATACTCATAGTGCCGAAGTAGACGCAGGCAAGTTAGACAGGTAATGAGTGCCCCTCTGGTGGTTGTGAACTCGCCTGACTTAGCACCGCACAGAAAACCTATCTTCCAAGTCGGTTGATGATGTACTTTTCTCTTCATAATCTCTCTCCTTACTTCTGCTCTGGTGATTACCCGCCAACACGGACTTATGCTGCTTTTTCAAAACAAGCCTGCATAATCTGACTGCCTAAAAACTCAGTAAAAGCGGGTGGTATCGCTTCCTTCAATTCGTCGGCAATCATCCAATCAATCCCATAAGCTAAGGGGGCGTTCTTTACTGACTTATAGTTACCCTTCTCGCGTATCGCTCTGCTGTTAGCCCCAGCGGTCGTAACCAACAAGGGCTTGAAGTCGTGCCTACATGGGGGAGTCAGCAAAGAGATAAATGGATAGACCTCGAAATAACGATGCCTAAAAGTTTGCAATCCAAACATTGAGCCGCAGAGTTTTATGGGATTGATAAGATGGCGCCGATTGTTCTCGACGTTCTCAATAATGTAAGGCTTGCCGGCGGCCTGTAATCTTTCGCGTATGGCCGGGATTAAGTTCTGATGATTGGCCCTATGCGACTTAGGCGTAACAATACTCCCGAACTGACAGGGCGGTGATGTGAAATACAAATCATACCCGTCTATGTCTGCGGTGAGGGCGTCGCCTAAGATGAATGGATAGGGATACCGAGGCTGCGGGCGAATATCCAAGCCTGTGACATCAAACCCGGCCAAAGCAAGGCCACGACTGGCGCCGCCAGCGCAGCAACAAATATCCAGAGCTTTCGGCTTATTGTCCATAATCTTCCGCCCGGTGATTACCCGCTGCTGTGGGGAATTAAGATTTAGAGCTAGACGCCTGCCCGTGGTTATCATGGTCGCAGCTGCTCGCTAATCGCTTGGCATCCTGAGAGCCTGCGTCACTCATTCACCGCGAACAGGGAAGATGGTTGATAGACTCTTCTCCCCTTGAACTGCTCCCAAGCCGATGTGACCGCCCCTGAACCTGGAAACATATCTATCAGTTCATCCTCTTGCCGCATGTTCAGGATTTCAAATAACCAATCACAGAACTCTTTGGGCTTCGCTCCGGCCAAGCCTTTTCTGAGTGTGATATTGGCTTTCACAGCTGGCACTTCTATCCAATCTCTAACCGTAGCCTGCTCACGAGTTCTCTTCCTCGAGCTGTAGAAAATCACAGGCTCAAAGGCATACGCAGGGTTGACGCCGGGCTTAAAAGAGCAGAAAGGCTTAAACCACATGCCTAAACGCACGGGTTTAGTAAACAGAGAGATAAGCCAAGCCAACTCCTGGGCGTTGGATTTACAGCTGAGCGCGAAGCCGTCAAATCCCTCGAGCTCGAGAATCAGGGCCGTATGGTCAACTTCGGCGCACCGTTCGTCATGTGAATAGTGCTTCTTTGCCTGACCGATATAGGGAGGGTCTGCGTAGGCAAATCTCATAACTTAATCTTCGTCATCGGGAATACAATCGTTGCAGTATTCGCGCTGGATGTGTTTGCAATCCAGCTTGCAGCAATCGAAACGTTGTTCACAATCGGGGCATTGATGTACATGCCTTCTATATTCAGGTGGTGCGAATACCTCCAAAGCGCCCATTCCACTCATAAGCTCTAGCCCTTTCTCTAAATTCCGTTTCTCTCCCGCTATAAAGAGCGGGCCACGGAACCCGACTTGGTTTCGGTTAATTCCTCGACACACATGGGGCCGATTCCGCCGACGGGGTAGTAGCCCTGCCTGCCACAGTTCAGGCACCCAATCACCGACCGTTCCTCTTCGTGCCGGATAACCTTCATGATGCCCTGCCGTGACTTCTCACAGTCTTCATGCCAGAAGCAGCGGCCGTACAGTTGGTAATTGATTTTCATTTGACCCCTCCTTAGTCCCGGTAGCCGAGCGGCCCCCGAAACCTAAAAGCACCATTAAGAAATCACTCAACATCGCTTTCGGGAACACTCAGCACATTGGCAAGGGTCACGGTAGCTCACATCCCCGTGCTTATGCGGTGTTGGCAGGGTAGCGCCCTTTTTATGTTGGCGGCAGCCAGTAACATAACTCCCGTAACCACTCACCACCATGATAGAGCCTTTACCGCAATGCTTTCGTGGAACGGCTTTCGTGCAGCCTTCGCAGTCACAGTAACTACATTGGCCGACGTACCCATATTCAGGGTCGGCCTCTCTGCACTTCTGGCAAATAGGTTTTTCAATGCTATAGACGCCAGCCCAAAAGGTCTGCGAACTGTGGTTTAAATGATTGTCTTGCTCGGCAAGGGTGAACTCCACGCCACACTCTTCACAATTCTTGTACAGAGTGACACGCCCGTTGCTATGCTCGTACATCATGTGCTCGGCGCGTAGCAGGCGAGAGCTTTTAAGGCTGCTTCTGTCGTACTTACATTCCGGCGCAGGCTCAGGCGGCCTGTATCTACACATCAGAAGCTTCCTCCCTGTTACTAGAAAGACGGCCAATCTGAGGCCAACGGGGGTGGCCCGCTGCAATCAACCTCGCTCTCTTACACCTAGCCTTCTCCATCAAGCGAGCGGCGTTCTCGCGCTCCACCGGGTCGGGCGAATACACGCCCCACAAAAGAAAGTTAAAGTGGGTGCTGTGCTCAATAGCCGCCTCTAGTGGGCCGAGCATATAGAGGCGAAAGCCTAAGTAGTGCAGGCCAAAAGCGCCGAGTAAATGCGTTGCGGGAGCGAAGAAAAAATCCACCCAAAACACACTCTTATCGTGGTCGTAATCAATCTGCTCTCGCCTAATCTTCCTGCGCGCACGGGCGGGCAAGGTGCGGTAGTGCCACCACTCGCACAGTCGCCACAGGCCCACGTAAGACAAGACGGCCGCAACGGGGTGTCCCAAAAGCATGTGCGGTAACATCTGCCAAAGCATCAGAGTTCGTAGTTGTTTCCTTGTAAAACGCATAATCCATTTTCTCCTTCTCCGGTAGCCGTCACGCGCTCAGACAGCGGCAACTAATTGCAATAAGGACAGACCGCATATCTTGAAAACCTCTGGCACGTCTCACAGTAATGTTCGCCTTCAAGTTGATATGCAGGACTGACCGTCACTGCTGGCCTACTAATCAAGATTCTGAATCTCAACCGTGCGAATCTCATAGCTATACGCTCAAGCACTTCGGGCCTGATTAGCCGTCTGTCGTGCTGGGGGTTGTCGGACAAAAGGACTGGCATTGATTTACTCCTTACAATCTGCTGACTAATTCGCCTGTGTTGATGTTGAACTGGAGCCCGTGGCCGGGACAGGTAACTTTGCTGTCTTTAACTGGGATACCGTTAAGGGGCATACCGCGATGTGGACAGCGTAAACAGGAAAGCTTTTGCTTGCTATAAGCCTTCTCAAGTTCCTCAAACCACGGTGCAGGCAAGAGACTTATAATCATGGGAAAGTCGGACATAGACCTTCGGCACTTCACCTTGCGCTCTACAGGTGTGCGGTGCTGTAAGCGAGACGCAAACAGAATCTTCGTCATGGATAGCTGCTCAGGCGAACAGCTCACGGCAATGCGGGCGTATCTTTCTAGATAAGTCGTAATCTCGTGGTCACTCAGGAAGCGTAAGTCTTGGTGAAAGTGGCGCTGTGGTACGTTGATGTAATCGGCGTCGTCATGCTCTGGGCCGATAATGGGAATCCATCGGCCATGGGCATACTTAACGCACGGCACCAGATAGAACTTACCTACAATCGGCTCATGCTCTAATTCTGATACTCTTTGAATCACCGCTCTCTTCCTCCGGTAGTCATGCCCCCAACGAAACGGGAGTTACATGCTTCTTTCGTAAACATGCCAGATGAGTTGCCCGCCGTTGGTTTGGACTGTGCCGATATACTTACGCTCTATTCCCATATCCACATGAATCGGATGCCCCGTGCCAAAGATTTCAATAGAGCGATACTCAAGCCCTACCGTGCTATCTACTTCGGCCCACAGGCAGGGCGTCTCACCTTGCATCTGAGCGCAGAGAATCTTGGCTCCCTTCGGCATTCTTACGTCTTGATTGTCGGTAATCTTAATCGGGTATTTGTAGATGGTTTTCATGCTGCTTCCGTCCTTAAATCATCCCGCCTTGCCATGATTGCCCTTATCTCTTCTGCCATCTTTTCTTCGCCCAACTTTTCCAGGTTCCAGTGGCAATTCCAGCAAAGACAGGCGCTTTCCTTCATGTTAAGTTCCCGCTCGGCACTCTCCCATTTACCCATATGCCGACGCTTCCTTGTGTGCGCGAATGAGAGATAGTTGTCATAGGTGCAGCCGTCTAATCTTGCTTCGCAGGTAACAATACTGAGATTCAATAATTCCTGTTTCTTCTCACGGCAGACCTTTTGATTCTCTCGCCCTCTCTTACCAATAGGATTCAAAGACTTGCGCTGTCTCCTAATGTGGACACGCTTCAACTCCTGTTTACGCTTGATGTAGCTGCGCTTCATTGGGCTACAACATATTCCTGAACGAGTTGAAGCGCTTCGTCATAGCTTGCACAGTCCCAAATCTTTTCAGACAACTCTTTAGCAAGGTCTTGATGCCCGGCGTGTCTTAGTGCCTTTGTCGTCCTGCCTAAAATCGAAAAGACGTTTCCATCTTCGCCGCTCAGTTGAACCGTTACGTCTGTTTTAGCCACCTTCTTATCTCCTTTTGGATTTGTTATTGGAACGGAGCATCACAAACAGCCTTTACTGATTAGGCGGTTGGAAGCTAAAGGCGTTAGCTTGCAGTTCAATGCTAGCTCGTGCGCCACAGTCGCACCTGAAACCGATGGAGCACATGCTGATGCTGCCGCAACTTGCGCCCCCATTAGAGTGTGTTTCCATAACCTTTTCGCAATAAGGGCAAGTAAGACGGAGATAGCGCTTAGCAATGCGGGAAATGATGTTTGACTCAGAGTGAAAATCAAAACCGTCTTGCCCCATTTTTATCAGCGCATCAATAGCGCGTTCCCTATAGTCAGTATCATGGTCTCTTTTATAGAACTCGTTTGAGACGATAAGTTCTGTGTGGTCTATCTCGGCCGCATTTAGAGCTTCGGGCAGTAGTCCGAGTTCGTTAACGTCGCTTAGTTTCATCTTCTCTCTCCTTAATATTCAGCATCCCAGCCCTTCCAAACGGGCAGCCGAACTGTCTGACGATAAAGAACTGGTCGCTAATTTCTCGCAGTAGATACAATTCTCTTCACACTGCCCGCGCAGATGAGAACGTGCGGCATCACGGAGATAGTCAACATAGCGTTCGGCTTCTTCCATGTTGATGCCTATTCGTCTACGTTGGATGACGCGGTTAAAGTCAGACATTTGATTCACCTACACACTTCAAAGCGGCTAAACAGATTGCTAAAGGGAGTGATTCGTTTTCTACCGTCGCGTCTAGTTGGCCGTTGTCGAAGTCCACAACCCACGGTGCTTGTCCGCATGTATCGGCTATAACCACGCCGTGTTTAAGTTGGCGCATCTTTTCAACTACTTCCCATGCTGCCGATATATCGGTTGAGTAGCGCGGAATGTTTACCCAGCCCAAACCTTCAACTAGCATCAACTGCGCTGGCATATCGCCTTTATCGTCGGCAAGGTACACTTCGGTAGGGAATCGGTTCTCGCTGAAGGCCCGCATGGAAAACAGCCCGTGTCGCCACTCTTTACCTTCCACCTCTTGCGCCGAGTTGATTGCGTGGATGCTCCAATAAGAGACGGGATAACCCATAAGCACGGCAATCTCAGCATCTAAATCTCTGCTAGCTTGTTTCTGTTTCGCTGCACTCATAGAACCTCCAAAGTGGGAAAAGTTAGCTTTCCAGTGAATAGACCGATTCGACTTTCCTACGGTCGTAGTCGGGACTGTACGGGTCTGCAATAGAGTAAATAGCTAGCCTACACATAAGAGCATTTAGCTTTGGGTCATTTATCTCGGCGGCTCTTTCACCGACCTGTGCAAGCAGCTTTCCGAAAATATTAAGAGGGATGCGTAATGCGCTAGCCGATTTATTGAGCAATATCTCTTCTAGTAAAGCCGGGGTATTGACTTGCCATTTCAGCGTTAAGTCCTCTCTCTTATTTGCCACCTCTTATACCCTTTCTTCACCCCCAACCCACGGGGCAGCCCAAACAGTCAGCGTCTTCCGGCACACGCTACACAGCAATAGTGCTTGCCGTCGTCAACTATCCATTCGTGCTCACTCCCAAGCTTTCGCTCTATTGCCTTGTCGCTGGTGTCATAGCGGCCGCTGGACTCAGACATACCGCTGTAAACAAATTCGGGTTCAACCTGTACACCGTCATAGCAGCCTTTTCCGTCACAGGTAACTTCTACTTTTGCGTCGTGAATCATTGATTTATCCTTTCAGGCCGCGGCCGATTTATCAAAAGGCACAACGTTAGATTTAGTGGCTTCATCAAGACGGCGCTCAACATCGGCTAGTCTCTGCTCAAGTTCTTCAACTCGTCTTGATTGCTTATGAATAGTTCTGTAAAACTCGTCAAAGGTTTCCCAGATACTTTCGCCCATCAAATTCTCTCCGTTCTCTGCTGTCCTCAAAAAAGTGGTTACTTTTCTTAGTAGCTCATCGCGTCTGCGCGGTCTTCCAACTCGGACTGATACTCTTCTTCGACTCTTAACTGCTTCCTGAGCTCTGGCGTCCAGATTTCCTTGAGTTCTTTCCGAATGGTCACAAGCTTATCGTTCAGGGCTTTGAGTTCAGGGAAGGCTTTGAAATAGCCCTCCATATCTTCCGGCTCTAAGTTCTCAGTGATGCCGTCCAGGGCGCTGTCAATCCATCCCTGCGCGTTATCAAGGTCGTCTTTGATTTGAATCAGGCTCATCTGTGCTGTTCCTCTCAAACAAATAAGTGCCGATATGACTTAATCTTTCGCGTGGTATCTATGCGCGACCCAGAATAAGATTACTGTTCCCGTCCATCCGAGCATTTGACACGGAAGGTGCAAAGTGCCTGTTCCGATGTGTAAGTGAAACTGTCGCCGGGTTGCATGGATTGAGCGAACTTGTAGATATCCCCAAGCTGTTCACCAGCGATGCGCTCAAGGTCTCTCAGAAGGTAGTAGTCTTCGCTGTTGCCTTCGGGGTCGTCGGCCTGGGTGACTTTGAATTGCCAGATGCGGCTATCTTTTGAGGCGTCTTCGCAAGCGGGCTTATCGCAGGTGAAAGGCCCGTCATAGTTAGCATCCGTGATTGCAGCGCAGGCTTCGTTGTAGCAATCAAACCAGTCGCCGCAAATAGCGCATCTGTGGTTGGCCTCATGCGCGCGGGGCATCAAAGGGTTATCAAGTTCAGTAAACTCGTACTCACTAATTGTCTCTTCCATTCTATCTAACGTGTCGTACATGATGTCCTCCTGTTGTGTGCTGTTCCTCTCACTCGTTCCTAGCTGGTATATACATAATATATACTTAACATATACCTGTCAATAGGGTAGGCAAAGATTTTTGAGAAATATTTTCAGGCAAGAAAAAAGGCGCTTCCGAAGAAGACGCCTCTTTCCTGTCGGGATTGTCGGGTTTTATTAGATGATTTGAGTTAATCCAACCCAGTTCGTAATATTGCCTGAACTGTCCAGAATTGGAATTGCGAGATTCAGAAGCCGGACGTATGCGCCAGAAGCATTTAGTACTCGGTTTGTGTGATTAAATGTCTGTTTAGCTGCCTGGGCATCTATCCATTTTCTTGCGTTTATTTCTCGGTCGTCCGGATGTACTAGAGAAAGGAAGTCGTTAACTGCTTCTGGAGGATGACCAGTGAGCCTTGACCACTCCTCGCACGGCTTAATTATGCTATTGTGGTCAGCGACCCAATTCCATCTATTCGGCATAGATGATTTGTCCAGATTCATAACTCTTCCTTGAATCGCAACGACTTCGCCTTCTATTTCATATTCAAACTTCGTTAGCCTTACTTCTCGATTATCACTACCGCAAATTGTTATGGTTCCGTGCCTATCTATGCTTATCAAGAGACTACAAAACGAGTAACCGCGCGCACGCAACCATATGAGCTGCTTAGGGGCCACCGGCCCTAATCTGACAATGCAGCAATCGCCTTCCTGTATACCTTGCTCCAGCCAGCCCTCAATAACTTTGTGGGAGGCAAGAGTAGGTTGTTTTTTGGCGGGGTACATGCCTCGGGGCTGAAGTACATGTACTGACATATTAGTGATGCTGAATACAATTTCAGCTACTCCTTTCTGAAGAATTTCGGGAGTTAGGAAATAGGGAGACCGTCCTCTTAGACACCACTATACACGCGAAGGATTACCCGAAGTCTTGAAAATTATCTGAGAAAATAGATGAAGTTTTTATGAAAGGAATTGTTAGAGGAAATAGCAAAATTTTAGCTAGGTATCATTACCGTTTTTCTCAGTACCAGTTGGAGGGAGTTTTGTTAGACCAATCTCACGCTCTACCGTATCCTTTACGCCCGCCATAGCATCCAGTTCCACGCTGTCAATTCTGTAATAAGCTACAAGAATCGCCTCAATTTGTTTATTCACACTTCGACGGCACCGCTCGGCATCCTTAGCTATAACGTCGTGGAGGCGAGGGGGTATCTCAAGAAGTTTTTGCTTGACCTGCTTCTTCTTCGAGGATTTCTTCTGCGCCATGTTCCCGTTTATATCATATCGTTTCGATATATCCAACATATCTAGCGCCTCCTAAATCCTAGAAAATAAACGGTATATACTTTCCATATGAAAAGTATGCGAATTTCCTTGACGCCAAACCTATACTTGGTATATATAAAGTATATGAAAGGACAGAAACATATGGTTGAAGAGAAAGAGACAAAAACATTTCTTGCTACTGTCAGCGCAGAGGCCGAAGAGAAGCTGAGGGAAGAAGCTAAGGCCATGATGCGCAGTCGTAACGCCCAGCTCGCTTACATCCTTGAAGAGAGATATGGCCTTCTCTCGGAACAGCAACCGCAGGCAGCTTAATAGAGGTCAATATGCGCGTTGAAACCATAACCATAGAAGACATCCGTGGAATCCCTTTTATACTTGCTGATATGAAAACAGACAATATCAGCCGCAGAAATTTAACCACCTACGAAAAGTCAAAGACTATCGTTGAACTGGCCGATGCCGTTGGGGGGCAGCTAGCAAGGGGAGCCGCCGCTCAAGTTGAGCCGTTGGCCGACTCTAGCTCTGCATACTTCGGAATCCTGAAAGGGTCTAAGACGCGCCGCTTTGCTAAAGCCTACCCCTCTGCCTGGACTGGACATTGGCATTTGGCGGCGATAATTGAAGCAGAAGTAACATATACAAATCACCCGGAACCTCAAGAGAACGTCGCATTTTGGTTTGATGCTCAGGGCTTTGATTTAGCGGACTTCACTTGGGGCTCGTCCCCCTCAGAGCCTTTGGAGCATAACCCTTTTTATAAGCTCGAACCTCCGAAGCTTCGTCTGGTACAACCGGAACCGGAATCAAAAACTTCATACGTGTACTTCATTCAGGCCGAAACAACCGGACTGATTAAGATTGGCGTTACTAACAAGCCCGCAACTCGCCTTAAGGCCCTCCAGACGGGCTCCCCTATGCTTCTACGACCACTAGGGCTAATTGAAGGCGACACAAGATTGGAAGCTGCATTACACGCTCAATTTAAGCATTTAAGGCGTCATGGCGAATGGTTTGAGCCCAGCGCCGAATTACTAGCATTTATCAAAGAACGGGCTAAAGCGTGGCCCTCTAAGACAAACAAATGACCCTAGCTGAGTGTTTCCCCCACTAAACAGGGGGCCGAACAGACTGTAAAAGGTTGATACGACAAGCGATTGCTAACGCCCGTATCCCTTGTATCGCATGTAACCAGCTACTAGCCGAAAGGAACATCATTATGTGGACTCACTTCTGGGATATGCATAGTGGCGGCGGAACTAAAGTAATCCGCCTTGATGACGGCTCTTTCATTGACGGCGATAACTACGTCAAAGAGGGCCAGCCTATAAATCACATCTACATTGAAGCCCCAGAAGATGAAGCCAAAGTAATCTTCTATAACCGCTTTGGTCATAATCCTGAGCGTGTTTCCTGCACATGCTGCGGTGGTGACTACTCAATAAGCGAAGGCGAAAGCCTTGCACAACTTACCGGCTTCCATCGCCATTGCGCTTGGGAATCTGTAAAGGGCGAAAAGGGTGGCGGTCATTATGTCGAAAGACAGGATGAAGGCCATCGTAAGTACATCCTACACGGCGATGATGACGCTGTATGGCAAGCGTATCTTACCGAGCGCGGCGATTCGGTCAAATATCAAACCCTTGAAGAGTACATGAAAAACGACGATGTACTTTTCATCCCTAAGTCTCATATCAAGCCCGAAGAACGTAAAGGCGAAGTGCCGGAACAAGGTTTTGTCTGGGTCTGAGCCGTGTACGTGCGACTAAGGGATAACGACTTGGCCCTAATCGTTTTTCTTTTATTCATCTGACTTCTTTTTTCTGTTGACCTTTGGCTTCGGCCAGCAACACACGAGTTCTTTCATAATTTTAAGGTTTGGCTTCCCTGTATGCTGCCGCATTTCTAAACGGTGGCTACTAGCTAGGTACAGGATAAGCCGAAACGGGGCGGTCATTGAGGGCAACATCTAGCAACGTACCTCAGATGGATAGAGTCCCTTCGGGGAAGTCGCGGGTTCGAGTCCCGTCGTTGCCGAAGATTGACTGATGATGTTGAGCGACCTGAGCCGCCCCTTTATCAAACATCATGGCAGACATAGTTATTGGAATCATCATTGGCTTATTGCTTATCACCCTATGCGCTCTCATAGCGTGGGGGATTAAGTCATTGTTTGAAAACGAACTCTAGTTTTTGTTTGGCTACACCTTAAAAGGAAACACGACCATGAGAGAAATTTGGAAATATCAACTACCAGATTCAGGTTGCGTCACACTTAACCTGCCTAAGTTTGCCGAGATTCTAACCGTTCAAATGCAGCGCAGAATAGCTTGCTTGTGGGCCTTAGTTGACCCGAAAGCCGAAACAGAACAGCGAACCTTTTTAGTCGCTGGCACGGGCCATCCGATTAAAGAAGACGGTAGGCTGGAATACATCAACACCATTCAAATGTTCGGCGGCGACCTTATATTTCACATCTTTGAAGTGACTAAAGAGTGATTGCCAAAGAACTAAGTTTTGAGAGCGAGCCATCAGCCGCCACAGCTACCTAACCCGCTCTCATGGTTTGAGCGCCTTTATCCGATGGTCAACGGAGGCAAGTCGTTAGCACGACGAATACGAGATTAGCAAGAGGTAGCCTTGAAGGGAATCGTAAAAAATCCACAGCTTATGAAGGCCGCTAACAAGGGGAACCTTGTCACTCGTAGATGCTTTGTCGAGCGCGACGGCGTGAAACTTAGGCGAGTAGATGAGCTGGCACAGATAGTCGGTAAAGCAGGTTCTACTGCCTACCAGATGACGGAAGAGGTCAGCCCCTACGGCTCCGGTACACCGTCCCCGCTTTATAACCTGAATGAGCTTATAAGACATCTTGTTGATATTGATGACATCCCTAGTGCCGTTGAAATGGCCGATTGCCCGAGACGCTTTCTTGACCAGTTAAGAGGCGAAGATGTGGCGGGCGATGCAATCAATAAGAACAATCTTCTTCTAAAGACGGCATCCGACGCCAACTATCTATTAGCAGGGCGCGACCTTAAAGACCTTCCACTGGGGCAACTCAAAGAATACGCCCAGATGATTATGACTGTCAGAACGGTGTCGAGTGAGATTGAAAGGATGGTAGACGCCCAGATAAAGACCGTAGAGCAGAGCTTTACCGGAGCGCCTATCCAGGCAGAGAGATTACGCGGGGTTGGCTAACAACCAGATGATGATTAGGTCAATGGTAGAAAGCTCGGCTGATTGCGTAGAAGTGGAGTTAGAGCAGTTTTCAGTACAAGCGGGCGGCTCGGGCGTTGGCTTAGCACCTGGAACTTCCATATTCCCCTGAGCAAAGACGGGGACGGTTAGCACGAGCAGAAGGAAAAGAACACGCAGGGATTTCATATCGTGGCTCCTAGAAAAGTTCATAAAACGGAGTGATTGTTAATGAAAGACTCACACGTAGCCATCGTAAAAAACATCGGTTTTATGGCAGACCTTGTTGACGGTCTGATTAAGGAAGCCGACTACTCACAGGCCAGAGAGATTATAAGCGGGGCCATAGCTTCCTTGTCTGCGGACGAGACGGACGAGCTGCTTCATTGTAAGAACATACTCTGCAAGGTAGAGCGTGCGGACAAGAGCCTTCACAAAGCCCTGAGAATCCACCGCGAAGCCTACCCGCTCGTCCAGCTCAGCGAGAATCACTATTTAATCGCGCGCTTTCATAGCGGGCTTGGAACCACCTATGAGGAGTTGGGCGAGTATGACAGAGCATTCATAGAGTATGAGGCCGCAAGGGTTCACTTTGAGATAGACGGTGATTCTGAGGGCGCAGGATACATTGAAAACAACGTCGCATTCCTAAGCCTTGCATTAGGTCTAACGGAAGAAGCCCGCCTGCATTTAGAGAAAGCCCGAAGCTATTTTACTGATGCCGTGAAACTGGCCGAGATAGGCGTCACGGAGGCCCAAGTTTATCTGAAAGAAGGGGAGCCGGAGAAGGCTGTATATCTCATGCTGGAGTGCCTACGAACGTTTGAACGACACGGAGCCAAACATCTATTTGATAAATCCCTGGACACTCTGATTAAAGCGGCCTGTGATTACAAGCTTAAAAGGGAAGGCCAATGAAGACGCCGCCCGACATCTACTGGAAAAGATGCAAGAGGAAAGTAGCGCATAAATCCGAGGGTGCTGCTTTGGCTCACATCCGGTCTTTAGAGAAGCGGGGAATTAAACAGGGCGAAGTTCATGTCTATGTCTGTGGATATTGTAAGCATTGGCATATCGGCCATTAGTTTTCTGTTTGAGAGAGGTAAAGAGATAAATGAGAAATTGGTATGCAGAAGCGATTCAGATAGTGACCGACGAAAAGACAGACTTTAGGGCGTTGCTTATTGAAGTTGCCAAGAAGCATCCGAAGGCCGTTGTCACGGCTAAGACCGGGACGGGCTGGGAAGAAGAGGTGCGATTCTTAGTCGAGTCTGGTCAAAAAATTAACGCAATCAAGGTGTGCCGAAATGCTACGGGCATGGGATTAAGGGAAGCCAAAGAAGAGGTTGAGAAACGGTTTAATTGTTGAGCAGCGAGGGGGCTGCTATGAGAGGCGGGGGCTTATTGCTTGCTGACCGCATTCCTCCGGTTCTCGCCTCTATTTATTTTTCTGTTTAAGAAAGGGAAGCCGAGAAAATGAGCGCACGGTTTGATAAAGATGTGAAGTCAATAGAACGCTATGCGGAACAGCTCAGGCCGCCAGAACAGAATTTAAGGCTTGCTTACTTTGATTTGTCTCAGACCTATGAGGCGCAGGGCAAGCAGCTAGACGACCTTCGCAGGCGGTTCATAGAAGACACTGGCGCAGATTGTATTGCGTGCAGTCTTCCTATCTTGAGAGAGGCTTTTATGAGTAAGAAGGATTCCAGTCGCGGGCCTCTTTGCAGGGCTTGTTTTGTGGAGAAGAAATGACACAAGAAACCGGACTAATAAGGTGGGATGATAACGGCCTTCCCATATTTTTAGGTGACTCGTGGGAGGCGCACATATCTTCGTGGCTAGAAGTTTCTTTGCAAGCAAAGCAAGACAGAGTGCTGCTTGCCTCTATAGCTTACAGCCTAGCGAGTAAATGGGCGCGCCGAAAGACGGGAAAAACCGTAGAGCAATTTGCTGGTGATGTTGGTTTAAGAGCGCGAACAATATATGACTACATACAGGTCTACGAAATGTTGCAAAAGTGCGACCAGTCGCAAATTCGCAATCTTTTAGAAAGCCCGCTCTCTTTCAAGCATTTAATCTTGGCCTCCGACATTAAAGATGAAGCAGAGCGCGAGGCAGCACTAGCAGAGGCAGAGGATGAAAACCTTAGTGCGGAGTCAATGCGAGACCGCCAGAAAAAGAAAAGGCGAAAAGCACGTATTGATGAAGGCTTAAAGTCTATCGCTAGTACGGCTTTATCTGACCGCTACAAGCTAATCAAGTGTGACATACGAGAGGCGCATAAAAAGATAGCGGCACAAAGTATTGACGTGATTATCACTGACCCACCTTACCCTCAAGAATACATCCCTCTATATGAAGACCTTGCCAAATTAGCAGCACACGCGCTGAAACCAGGCGCATCTATGCTTGCGATGGTAGGCCAGTCCTACCTACCTGAAATCCTATCTCTAATGACACCGCACATGCGCTACCACTGGGCCGTTGCTTATTTAACTCCAGGCGCGCACACGCAACTTTGGCAACGTGAGGTAATGACCGGCTGGAAGCCCGTTCTTTGGTTTACGAACGGCGATTATCAAGGTGAGTGGAAATACGATGTGGCTAAATCGGAGAAGCCAGATAAAGAACACCACGAATGGGGGCAGAGTGAGTCCGGTATGGCTGACCTTATCGAGAGATTCAGTTATCCAGGCGATACAATCTTAGACCCGTTTCTAGGCGGTGGAACTACAGGCGTGGTAGCGCTCCGAATGAATCGCTGTTTTATTGGAATTGATGACGACCCAGAGGCCATTGACACTACAACGAAAAGGATTGCGGCTTAATGCAAGAAGAGAAATACGGCCACAGAGACCTTATCTACTCCGCTTGGCACAGGCGCGGCTCGACCCGCCGATTTATCGGTCTTGAAAAGGCACAGCTATTGGCAATGGTGGATTTAGATGTAAGCCTCTGGCTTGAATATGACGACGGGACGAAGGATACGCTGGCACTTGTCGAAACAGCTCAAGATGTGGGGCAGAGCATAAAGCCTGCTACCGTCCTACTGAAACTTGCTAAGCGTATTCACCCTGTAGTGCCTGCCTATATTTGCCTTTACACACCTTCGGTGGCGCTTAATCCAGCCGACTCGCGGTGGCCTGACATTGAGAAGTTTAGATGTAAGAGACTCTGGCCTTTTCCTGAAAACGTTTACACGGAGTACAGCCCAAGGGAATGGGCAGAGAAGCTTTTGAAGATGCGTGAATGGTCAGCAAGTCAATTAGATAAAGAGGTCGCATGAGCGTTCACGTAATGTCAAAGGTCTGGAAGTGCGCGCCGTATGAAGGCGGCACCTTACTTGTCCTCTTAGCTTTAGCAGACTGGGCAGATGATGACGGCCTATGCTGGCCGTCCGTTCCCGTATTAGCTAAGAAAGCTCGGTTAAAGGACAGGCAGACCCGCTACGCTTTAAGACAACTGGAAGAGGACGGTTTCATATCCACGGACGAACAGCGCGGACGGAATCACACAAACCGCTACAAGATAAACCTGCACAAATTGCAGGTTATAGAAGCGGAAAACCTGCACTCCACGACGCTAAAACCTGCACTCAGCGGCACCGAAAACCTGCACTCCAGTGCAGCCGAACCATCAATAGATACACCAAGAGATACACAGCAACCTAAAAAACAGGTTGCTGGTCGCACAACGATAAAGAACGACCCTACGATGATTCACGGCGCAGTGATTATCTATCGCGATACTTTCCAGAAAACACCGACACCAGAACAACGCCGCTTGATTACCGAACGTGTGGATGATTTCAAGGTGTGGTATCAGGTGTGTGAACAGTTCATGAGTGAGGGCCGCCCGCCGCAGCGCGTTGATTGGCTGCTTGAACGCTACGTAAAGGCCAGAGGCCAGCCCGCGATTGAGACGAAGGAAGCGAAGCAAGAGAGGTTAAGACGCCAGTACGAAGAGAGGGCTAAAAATGGACGAGATACCGCACGACCTACAAGCTGAGAGGGCAATCCTGGGTTCAATACTCATGGATAACGGCAAGTTTCTGGAAGCTAAGTCTAAACTGAAAGCAGACTCTTTCTACGGCCCGTTACACCGTAGGGTTTGGGCCGCGGCGTCCTCTCTTCACGAAGAAGGAAGGGAAGCAGACCCTATCACTCTATGCGAGAGAATGAAGGAACAGAACGCTTTACGAAACGGCGAACAGCAGGAAATCTTCTCTCTCATCACGGGTATTCCCTACAAGGTTTCCATAACGCCCTACATCGAAATTGTGAGGCGTAAGGCACAGCGCAGGTGGTTAATTCGCTTCGGCGGTGAAATAGAAAAGCGAGTTATGGAAGGCGACGAGTCCGAAGCCGAGCTGATTCAGTGGATAGACTCTCGCCTTGAACTTGTACGACCGCGAATAGAAGAACAGAAGCGCGGGCCTGCGGAAGTAAGCGAGCGCTTAGAAACTCAGACTCTAAGGTTCGAGAAATTCTATCGCGGCGTCTCTGACTGTGTTGGTACTGGGTTTCGTGAGATAGATTCAAAACTCACGGGCGCGGGCTTCGGCAGAAAGCACCTGGTCATACTTGCAGCTAGACCGTCCATCGGAAAGACGGCTTTAGCTTTGGACTTCGCCGCCAACTGCGCCTCTCGCGGCGAACGTGCGCTTGTCTTCTCTCTCGAAATGTCAGCCGAAATGCTGATTGACCGTCTCGTAGCTGTCGAGGCGGGCGTGCCACGCTGGAAGATTCAAGCGGGGATAAGGCAGTTTGAATACGAACGCATATCGGAAGCCCTGCCTTCGGTCTGTGACAAGGGAATCATCATTGACGACTCATCTTATTCACTCGCGGAAATCAGAAGGCACACGAGAGAAATCATGCGGTCGCAGCGGCCCGTGGATTTAATCATAGTTGACTATCTTCAGCTAATTGATGTCGAGCGAAAGCACGGAAGTCGTAATGATGACGTTGGCGAAGTGTCTCGCGCGCTAAAACTCATGGCTATGGAATGGAACGTCCCTATTATCGCGCTGTCTCAGCTCTCTCGAAACTGCGAGTCACAGAATAGAGAGCCCGAACTGAGGGATTTGAGAGACAGCGGCGAAATTGAACAAAACGCGGACACCGTGTTTTTCCTCTTTGGTGATAAACCAGAGGAACAGGTTTCTTTTCGAGACATAACAATTAAGTGCGCGAAGCAGAGAGAAGGAATGTTGTTCAGAACCCAGGTTCCATTCAACTGTGAGCTAGTTACATTCCGCGCACTGTCTCACATTGTCAGACCCGTTGAAGACGTTCCTTTTGAGGTAAGCCATTAGAGCTTCTAAATACCTTTCTGTGGGGCGTCCGACATGAGAGAGGGAGACAAAAATGAGAGAAATCATTTCGTACATCTGGAATATGGATGGTTCCACGCTGGCGATAATCCTAGTGCTTATCGTTTTGGCTATAGCCGTCCCCGCCGTGCTGATTCAGATAAACGTGTGGCGTAGATACCGCCGAATGGAATCAGACTTTGACGAGACCCGCAGCCGTATACGGTCAAGAATGGAGTGACTGTGTTTGAGATTTCCCTCAACGCGAGGGGATAGATGGGAGATGGAAATGGATTCACCTAAAACAATGGAGTTATTAGCTGAGTTTCGCAGGGAAGTAGGCCACTGTCTGAACATCAAAGACTCGGCACAGAAGACCATTGATGCCCTGAATAAGATAATCAACGGGCTTGGCAATTCCAAGCCTCTGACAGATGAAAGTATCAAGGCGGATTGTAAAGCCCTACTAGATGCACAGAACAGAATGGTTGACTGCTACAAGGCTTTCTTTGACTACATGGAGCAGAGGGCAAATAAGGCATCTGCCCAACGCGGGTAGATAGGTGAACTGCTAAGCCGGAAAGGGCTAGCTTTCATCTCAAGCAAGGGGGCGGGTGGTTTGTTTTCAGGGCAAGTCACTCGCTCCCTAAAAAGGATAATCATTATGGCCTGTGGTAAGTGCGGAAAAGTAGCAATCTTTAAGACTTGCTCGGAATGCAAGCGCCAGCGTCCGCGCAGGATGTCGAGATGTAAGGACTGCGGAGGCCAGGGTCACTTCGGACACGAAAGATGCTGGAACTGTTACGTCATTAGGATGAAGAGGCGAAAGAAGCAATCTTGGGTTCCAATGGAAAAGATATACGAGCCTTCGCCTGTTACTTCTGTTTTAGCTAGGTGTGGGTTTCTCAGATGAGAGTCAATGATGTTTTCACCTGCTGAATTAGTAAACCCAAAACCGCGCTACTACAAAATCACCTTCACCTTTGAAGATGAGAGCGGCATTCATACAGACCATGCTTTCCTGAGAAGCACGGGCGGTAGGGATTTACTGAAAAGATTCTGGCGATTCGTGCATGAGAATGTCGGACTTTATAACTGCTATAGCGTTCGGATTATCACCGTTATCTTCTGGTTGAATGATTGATTTGTCGGATAGGAGAGCAAACAAAATGGAAGCAAGAGATATTAGAAAGCACATCAAGAAGGCTATAAAGGAAGGCAAGGTTAAACCTGTTCCTATTGCTGAATACGAAAGGACTTTGCGCGAGCAGTATCCAGATGTAAGTGAAGAGGCTATAGCGGGCGCAATCTTCTGGGCTATCTGTTATGGCATCGCTGTCTGACTGTTTTTTGATATGGGAGGGGGGCGCACACCAAAAATGACAGCAATCGAAAAGAAGATGGACAAAGCGCTCAAACTCCTAGATGAGATAGCAGAGTGCGATGAGCCTTACATTGATAAGGTCGAGCATCTTTCAGGCATTAGAGATGCCATTGATAATTGGATGGACGAATTAGATAAACAACGGAAAGGAAAGCGACTATGAGAGAAAGAGCAACTGAACTTGAATACCTGAAATGGTTTCGTGTTAATGCCGACTTCGGCCCTGCTTCGTCGGACATCATTGACGACATGAACGAACGCTTTATGAACAAGACGGGTAAGAATCTGCCCGAGGGTTGGAATCTATCGCAGGACGGTGAAACGGTAATAGACCGTGAAGATTAAGTCTCAATCATTTTCCTGTTTTCTGGGGGCTGTAGCCGAGTAGAGAAAACACAGATGGCAAAACCTGATATGACATCCGAACAATTTCTCAAGAGCGGTTTAGGCTCTCAACTCAGAACGTCCAGGCATCGGACGGACTATAAGGCAGAGTTTGTGCGGCAGATGAAGGATGCCGAATTGCCTGAGTGTGAGCGTGAATATGTTTTCCATGACAAGCGTAAATGGCGATTCGACTTCGCTTTTGTAGAACAGAAGGTAGCTGTGGAATATGATGGTGGAATATTTGATAGACAACCATCTCATAGTTCTATTGCTGGCATCCTACGAGATAAGGAGAAAGTCACAGAAGCGCAGTTGGCAGGATGGATTGTGATTCAAATTACTGCCCAGCAAGTTCCTGATGGCTCGGCCTTGCGTTATGTAAAACGTGCTTTGAATCTAAGAAATCGTGGTATACTCGCACCTGTTGAGCAAGCGGCTAAGGATGCCGCTAGAACACTTCGGAGTGTGGCGGATAAATTAGAATCCGCTTAATGGTTGAAGGCTATGAAGTGCAGACTTTGCGGAGACGAATTAGAAGAGGCGGGGCTTGATGAAGGCGTCTTTGAGCATAACCCGCAAACTTTCCGTAAAGCTTGGATGCACGCATGGTGCGCTCGCACAGCGGTTGAAGACTTAGACGCTGAAAGACGGGATGCTTACTTTCAGCTAGATTAACAACTTAATCACATAGGGATTTCGGTCACGTCCGCTCCCGCTTTACATCTTCCTTGATGCGTTCACGAAGATGAAGGCGGGAGTTTTCTTTTTGACCAACAGATATTGGGCAGCACAGATGAACCGTCCACAGCTTAAATACGGCGATAAGAACAAAGATGTACGTGAGTATAAGGGTGGCCTGTGCGCTCTCGACTATATAGCAAAGGGCGATGTCAATGATGAGTTCGACAAGTTGACTAAATCAGTGACAGAGCTATTTCAGGCGGATGAGGGATTAGAAGAAACGGGGATTGTAGATGAAGAGACCTGGAATGCTCTGAATAAAAAGATTGGAGAGAAAGCAAGTGCGAGACTTCACTAAATTCTTACTTAAAGCGGGTATCCGATATGCACTAACTGCCCTCGGTGCGGCGCTTCTTGCCTGGGGAGTGATTACGAAGTCAGAGGCAGACGGCTTTATTGCTACCTATCTGGAAGAGATTGTGGGCTCTGTGCTGATGGCTGTCAGTGCCGCTTGGGAGTTCGTTTATCAAAAGTATGTGAAGGACAAAGTAACTACTGCTTTAGCTCTACCACAGCATACCAGCCCTGAGACGCTGGCAAAGGTTTTAGGTGAAAAGGAGTAAGTGATGCAGGAAACACGTTACACCGGAATTCAGCTTATGACTGAACGCGCAACGCCTGAGCAGATTCAAAAGGCGATTGCTAATCCTGAAAATCAGTCCGTCTTAGTTGGCGCTCCCGGCGCTCATCTAACTTCTAAGACCGGGGCTGAATACGTTGTTCAAAGAGACGGCAGTTTGAAGCGAACCAATAAGCCCCTGTCAAAGAAAGCTCGTCGTCGTCTCCGAAAGGAAGGCTCGCTATGAAACGTAAATCAACAATTCTATTACTTGCCGTCACCCTCCTGCTGGCAACTGGCTGTCCGAAGTCGGCACAGTCAAGAGTTGAAACCGCTTTTAATGTCGGCTTGCCCCGTGTTGTAGATAGATTCCGAGCGGCTGACAAGCTAACTCAGGATGAAGCCGAGGCGCTAAAGGGCCGTTCCCCTCTTATTGTCGCTGCTATTAAAGCTAAAGACTTCGCTGCGGCTGCTGTACATCTTGGCGAACTTGCCAAACTCCGCATCAAGAATCAGGAAGCTAAGTTGTGGCTTGATGACCTTCTAGCGGTCACATCCGTAATTCTAGGTGTGGATATTCCGAGTGATTCACCACAAATTCGTGGTGTTATGGCTAAGTCTGTACCTAAACAGAGAGAGCCGAACCTGAGCAACGCCAACCTGAAACGTCTTGAAGAGTTGACTAAGTAAATGCCGAAGCTAACTCGCGTACAACATGGAAGGCCGCTTGCTCCCGGCGAATGGTTTGCCGTTGCTGATAATCCCGAGACGGACAGGCGTTTTGCTGAGCAGTTTCCGATTGTTCTTTGCTGCCCTCAATGCGGAAAGGATTGTTCTGTAGCAAGGCGCAACCATCAAGTGACTTTCCATGAAGACGGTTCATTTACGGCACACCCTTCGTTTGTATGCCCACATGCGCCTTGTACGTGGCACGTCTTTATTACGAAGGGCGAATATTAGGTTGGTGCGGCTAAACAGGACAGACAAAAAGGAGAATTGATGAGTTACGGGGCGATTTGTAAGTACTGCCGACACTGGACAACGGAGCATGACGCTAATGGTAAATGCCATTTCAGCCATCAAAACGTTAACAGTGACGCAGAGTGTGAATGCTCTACCTATGAACTTTTGCCGGGAAGTGACTTTGACCCGTTCGTGGATAAGGTCTGTGACGGCATAGATGACGCGCGCCGAAAAGGACTACTGACTTGATTACGGCTGACCAATTACTAGCCCACGCCATAGGCGACTACATTCTACAGTCGCATTGGATGGCAACGGCTAAGACTAAACAGAGTCTTGCCGCTCTTATCCACGCGACTCTTTATAGTCTGCCGTTTCTGCTGTTTCGTCCCTCATGGCTGGCGCTATTCGTTATCTGGTCAACACACTTCTTTATTGACCGCTATCGCTTGGCCCGCATGGTTGTGTGGCTCAAGAATTTGATGAGTCCGACGCTTCATACATGGGAAGAATGTCAGGGAACAGGCTACCCGAAAGATGCGGCAGCATGGCTAGCGGTGTGGCTACTCATTATCGCAGACAACATCATGCACGTAACCATAAATGGGTTAGCACTGAAGTATTTATGATTTTGTTGCTGCATAAGGGTAAGCAAGAGCAAGGGGGAAACGGGCGGGCTGGCATGAGTTGAAGGCTCAGAGGCCAGCCCTTGACAGAGCAAAGGCCATAGAACTTTGCCCCATCGGTCGCTAAGTCTAGCGGCAGAAAAGGCAAAGGTAAACAGTGGAACAGGCGAAGCCGCCTATAACTTATGTGAGGAAAATTATGGAAGATAAGAAAGAGAAACAGCCTAAGCCGTTGCCGCAGGATGAACCGACACAACCGCCTCCGAAGGAACCCCCCTTAGACCCTCCCGATGAGGGCGACCCGGAAGGGCCTGGGCGCTGACCATGAGCGCATCGGCTAAACAAGTCTCTCCCCTACAGAACGTGGAGCGGGCTTTCTACGTTGGGAGGCGGCGTCACATTGATGAACTGCCTCCCTTCAAGAGATTCATTGTCCGACTTCTATTCGTCTACGTGGGCCGTCTTGTTTATTTCCTCTTACGAATACCTGTGCCGGATATAAATGGATTGTGGACGGAAGGGCAGGGGATTTACACAAGCGAAGTTGAGGCCGACAGGTGTTTGAAGTCTGAAAACTGGCTCTGCATGGAACTGCCTGTCAATCAGTGCTTATCGGAAGGGACGGCGCAGTTCGGCAAGCATTGGTTCGGAGGTAAACAGAAACTCTATGACAAGAGAGAAATGGATTACCTCCAGATTCCCCGTAAGCAGGTTAGTCGAGATATACAGGGGCTTTCTGAAGCCGTAAAGAGCCTCAAGAACACGGCAAGCGAATTATGAGCATGAGATGCAAGGACTGGCTCAAACCGCGCCCTGGATAAACACGCTCTACAGTGCCGTTACTCTATTGTTAGGGGGCGGGCTACTTGGCGTTATTGTCAAAAGCCTCTTTGACAGAAAAGAACAGAGGGCAAGGACTGAAAAGATTAGGGCCGAGACAGCAAGAGAAGAGGCCGAAAGCTACAAGGGATTTTCAGATGCCATGCGAGCCATGCGGCAGGATGTTGATGATGCGGAGGGTAGGCTACGAAAGGCTAAAAGGGAGCGAGAGAAGTTGGAAGAAAAGATAGCTGATTTAATCCATTCTATTGAATCGAAAGACTCTTACATTCTCAAGTTGGAAGAGAAGGTCAGGCGGTTAGAGAAGAAGTGAAAGAGACCATCACGGCGGTTAGTGCAATACTTGGACTCCTGACGTTAATCGTTGGCTTCGTGGTGTTGATTGTGAAGTGGAGTAGGCATACAGCTAAGACTGAAAGCGCACTTGAACAGGCGCTTGGTGAACTGGCGAAGCACCTGAATGATAAGAGCATCCATGCTAATGAGGAACTTGAGAAGCTTCGCTACAACACCATCAAAGAGGGCATGGAAGACCTGAAATCGGGGCTCAGTAAGATGGGTGACAAAATCGAGGAACTGGGGAAAAGATGAACGAAACGCAAAGCCTTTTCGTGATGGCCGTTAGTGTCGTGGCAGTCACATGTATGTTGATTGCCGCCTATGACGTTAGAAGCTCTAACGGTCGAACGGCACGGGCCTTCTCTAATCTCCTGTTTTGTCTCGCTGCCGGAATAGTGTTTGTGACGATTGCTGAATATATGACTCTCAGTTCACGCATAGAAACGCTACTGATTATCAGTGGGCGGTTAGTCAAAGTCGCGGGTGTAGCTTATTTCATGCACCACTTGAGACGTAAAGCAAAAGAAGCTCGTCAGGATGAGCATACAACAATGCTGTGAAGGTTCAATGGGGAATATTCGCTCTCTACATGGTTATTGTAATGGGAGTGTTTATCTACTGCTTTTGGATACTTAGATGAGATGGAAAACAGCACATAAACGGAAGCGGTCAAGGCTGCATGGTAATTCATTAGTCGGCACTTACTACCGAACGGGATTTGCCTTGAGGGATTTCGGTAAATCATGCCGCAGAGCAGCCGAATCATTCAGAAGACTTGCTGGTTTTGGGTTGCCGAAGGATGTTGGGGGATGAGCAAGGAACTGACAACCAAGCAAAAGCTATTCATAGAATCTTATCTATCGAACGGTTTTAATGCTACCGAAGCAGCTAGGAGGGCGGGCTATAAAGGCAACGAGCATACGTTGTCCAGTGTCGGATATGAAAACCTGAGAAAACCTGAGATTGCTGCCGTAGTTTCGGAGCGGATAAATGAAGCCGCTATGTCGGCAAATGAGGTAATGGCAAGACTTTCAGCCATTGCGCGCGGCAAGGTAACGGACTTTGAGGACGAAAGCGGCAACTTCGACTTGAATAAGGCAAAGAGAGCCGGAAAGGATGGACTCTTAAAGAAGCTCAAGCGTAAACGCACACTCAAGCGTGTTGATGTTCGTTCGGAGGGGGAAGATGAGGCAGAGACTTTGGAAACGTCGCTCATCTTTGAAGAGGTTGAGTTTGAGATGTACTCAGCTCATGAGGCTCTAAGGGATTTAGGGAAGTTTCATAAGCTCTTTGTAGACAAGCACGAGCATAGCGGGCCGGATGGCTCTGCTATACCGATTTCAATTATTGAGGCCGTAAAGCCTGATGCCTGAGTTGATGGAGGTCACAGAAGACGGGCGCTTACGGCTGCACTTCCATTCTGGACAGTGGACGGCATGGGAGTCTCGCAGGCGCTTTGTAGTTGTTCTCGCTGGCACACAAGGGGGGAAGACATCTTTCGGGCCGCATTGGTTATATAGGGAGATTAAAGAAAAAGGGCCGGGTGATTACATGGTCGTGACTCCTACCTTCCAACTGCTAGAACTCAAAGCCTTGCCGGAACTCCGCAAGTTGTTTGAAACCATCCTGCGATTAGGGCGCTATGTTGCTTCACCCGTTCGGAAGTTTGTTTTCTCTGAAGAGGGGGAGATTAAGACCTTCGGACAGAAACAGAGCGTCCCTACTACCGTTTACTTTGGTTACGCGGCTGACCCTGAAAGCCTGGAGTCAGCTACGGTCAAGGCCGCCTGGTTAGATGAGGCGGGGCAGAAGAAATTCAAGCTGGGGTCATGGGAGGCTGTTCTAAGACGCCTTTCTCTCGCCATTGGGAGAGTTCTGATAACGACTACGCCCTATGACCTGGGATGGCTGAAACAGAAGCTATGGGATAAGTGGAAGGCTGGGGAAAAAGATGTTGAGATTACCAGATTTGACAGCACAGAAAACCCAAGCTTTCCCGTGGAAGAGTTTGAAAGAGCTAGACGCGACCTTCCCGGATGGAAGTTCGATTTATTCTACAGGGCGATATTCACAAGGCCAGCAGGGTTAATCTACGACAGCTTTAATGAGGATTTATGCAAGGTTCCGCGCTTTTCAATCCCTGATAAATGGCAGCGTTATTTAGGGCTGGATTTCGGCGGCGTCAATACCGCCGGGCTGTTCTATGCAGAGGAGCCGGAGACGGAAAGGCTTTATCTTTACCGTGAATATAAAGCAGGTGGAAGGACGGCCAAAGAACACGCCGAAGCCTTGTGTAATGGAGAGCCTATGCTGCCTGTTTGCGTTGGCGGTTCTCATTCAGAGGGCCAGTGGCGGCAAGAGTTCAAAGCAGGTGGTTTACCCGTTCGTGAGCCCGACATTAAAGACGTGGAGATAGGTATAGATAGGGTTTACGGGGCGCACAAGCGAAACGAGATATATGTCTTTGATGGCCTCTTTGGCTATCTGGAAGAAAAGCAAACATATGCGCGCGAGTTGGATGCTAATGGGGAGCCAACGGAAAAGATAGAAGACAAAAGTACATTTCATTTTATGGACGCCGAAAGGTACATCATAGGTTGGCTGAAGAGGAATAAACAAGACTTTGAACTTCCCAAATCCAAGAGTCAGGGGCAACTAGGATGAAATTTCAAGACGTAAAATACGATGATGCGATAAAACTCATCATCGAAGACAAAGCAGGTATAAGCTCTCGACTCTTCTATCAGGGCGACCATTTCCAGAAGCGTGAAGGCTGGATAGGCCCGCCCGCCAAGAAAGAGACTCTATGGAAAGAGATTGAACGGGGATTTGTCTCTAAGAATGTCATTAAGGAAGTTACCAAGCGCCATAGAGAAGCAGTTGTCGGACGTGAGCCGGATTGGAACCTGACGCCGATTGAAGAAAGAGATGCTGATGAAGATGGCAACGTGCTGTCTGCCGAAGAACTACAACTTGTTGATTATCTCATTGAATGGTGGGATTCAAGGAAAGTCCTCAAGAAACTACAGGATGCCGTTACATCTCTACTCGTAGAGGGCCGGGGGTACTTACGTATCTTCGTTCCAAAAGAGTTTGTCGAGCAGGCCAATGGAACAATTAACACGAACCAGAATCTACAGGATGCACTGGATTTAATCTATCTGATGGTGCCGGAACCTTCTCAGGCCGTTGTTTATATTGACCCTAATTCTCAGGCTGAAATAGGAGTCTTTACCTTTGAGGAAAAGAACGACAAAGACGAGGCAGTGAAGGGAGCGGAGGTTACATTCTTAAGTGGTGAAAATACAGTTATCCGTATCCTGAAAGACGGAAACACCGTAGATGATGGAGAGTTCAACGGGCCGCTAAACAGGCATCTTTCATTATTCGAGATGTCAGCCGAGCCGCTAATCACGGAACAGGTAAGAAAGAATCAGGCGCTACTCAACATGGCGCTTTCCATGATGCAGAGAAATGTTGTCTTAGGCGGGTTCCTTGAAAGAGTCCTGATAAACGCTGAATTACCGGACGAGATGGAGGTTGGGGCGTCAACCATAAATGCCGTTGTCGGGTATGTTGTAAGAGACAAGCAGGGCAATCCTATAACGGATGATTCCGGCAAGCCAACTATTGCAACCCCAGACTTCAAGCGCTTCGACCCCGTACCTGTTCAGACCTTCACGGACACCGTTGAAACTGCTTACAGGAACATCCTAGAAGAGTGCCATCAACTCCACGCCCTTATATCAGGTGATGCTACTGCTTCGGGTGAATCCCGAAAGCAGGCTGCGGAGGATTTCAGGCAGAGCCTTGAGACTACTAAGGCAGAAGTAGACGCCTGTGGTAGATGGTTGATTGAAACGGTTGTAGCTATGGCGGCTAGGTTCGCTAATCTTACAGGCCGTTATGATGTGTTGAGGGCATCGTTTGAAGCGAAGATTAATCTTAAAGCTACTTCCGAAGAAATTAACACTATGCGAGACCTTGTTAAAGATAAGGTCGCAGCACGGGCAAGGCTACAAATGCTGTTTGGTGTTGACGACCCCGACGCGGAAGACGCCGCTATCCTTGCCGACGAAGAGAAACTAGAGCCCATCAAGAAAGTTCAGCTACAGAGGCAGGAGATAGGTCTAGCAAGGGATAAGCGATTTACAGACGGCGGCATTGGTAATCGAATAGATGAAGGCACTCAGGATGCTACGCAGACAACTCAGTAAGGAGATTGCTATGGAAAAGTTTATTAAGGTCGGAGATTCAAGGATTAATGCCGATAAGCTATTGCTTATTACGCCCGAAAAGGTAATCAACACAGGTGAAGAAACGGGTTACGCCACACTTGTTTTTGAAGGCAACGTAGAGAGGCAAATCCCTCTTTGCGGTCAAACCGTTGACGAAATACTTGGGGGTTTAATAGCTGAATCTGTATGAGCAGGGAAGCTTTCAAAGCCTATCTAGTCCGATGTGTACAGGATGAACTTCTCACGGAAGCTCAGGCCAGAGACTTACTGCGCCAATTCGACAACGATGAACTAGATACCTCGGATATGCCGCTTCCTCTAAATGAAGCGATAGACACACCAACGGAAAGGGATGCCGAGTTGGCGATACTAGCCCTAATCACCCTCGGAATGCTGGCTAAAGACGGGCTACAAGCCCTCTCAGACGCCCGTAAAGATGTTTTGAGGGAAAGGCTACAGGACAGATTCCAAAGTGAAGCCAGAAGGCTCACAGAGGCGCTATACGATGGCTCTAAGCTGGGAATCTGGCAACGCGGAATGTCCGATTTAATCCGAGACAATATCTTGCAGCAAGCACAGGTCGGATTAGGTGATGTCATCACAGCCGAACGCCTAGCCGAGTTGATACCTGGTATTCAGGAACAGCAAGCATTCCTGTCAAGGTTTGCTGATGAAATACGAGCAAGAGACCTTATCGGTCAGCCTATGAGCTTGGGAGAGGCCAGGAATAGAGCGGAATTATATGCGGGTGCGGGGCGTGCGGAGTGGTTTAGAAGCGATATGAGCATCACAGGCGAAGAGGGGACTGTGATTGATTTTATCAGCCAAGACGACGAATCCACCTGTCAGGATTGCTTAGCCGCCGATTCAAGCGGCCCTTATCTACATGATGACCCGACACTTCCAATTCCAGGCTCGGTTTGTTTGGGCGGGGGGCGGTGTAGATGTGAGCTTAGAGAAAGGTACGCGCCGGAAGAGGCAAGGAGGCTTGCCGCGTGACTTGCATAGCTGGAATATCTCATAAAGGCAAAGTCTACATGGGGGCCGATAGTTTCGCCCTTGCTGACAGTATTGTTTATTCATGCGATACCAAATTGTTTCGGCGGGGCGAATTTCTTATGGGAGTAGCGGGGGATTGGAGATATGCGGAAATCTTAGCCTTCGCATTGGAGTTTCAGCCGCCTTCTGTTGATGCCGATGTAAGGCGGTACATGGCAACGGATTTTACCAAAGCAATCCGACAGGCCGTGAAGGAATACGGTTTCATGCAGTCAGAGGAGGGCAGAGATAGGGTTGACTCCCGCGCGCTGGTAGGTATTAGAGGATGCCTGTTTAATTTTGACGGGCTCTTATCTCATCTCTGCATTAAAGAGGGATTCTCTGCTATAGGAAGCGGTACGCATGTAGCTTTAGGTTCTCTGTATGAATCGCAGGATAGTGATGCTGACCCCAAGACGAGAATTAATAGAGCATTAAGAGCGGCAGAGGCTTTAACCGATGGAGTGAGAGCGCCGTTTTATATTGAGAGTTTATGAGGCGTGCGGAAATCCAACTCAAGCACTGTCAGATTAAGTCAATAGAGAAGGCGCGCATAGTTGCTAATGCCCTTCATGTTCTGGAGACGGAAACGGGCATCAAGGAAACCAGAATAACTTTGATTGACTGTTTTATCTGCCCTGATATTACGGATGAAGAGTTGGATACTTTGAATAAGACAGCTATGGAAAAGGCTCTCAGGTCAATTATTAGGCAACTGAGATGAGTTCTAACCCAACACAAGGAACAACACAAATCACACAATGCACTCGCATGGGCTGTGCTCACTGCGGCGGGACAAGTGGCGTGTTTGTTGACGGTGCTTTCGTCTTTAGACTTAGACACAACGGGCAGATTCACCCTAACGCTATCAGTGCCGAGCAGATTATTCAGGGGATAGGCGCGGAGAATGTTTTGAGGAAGTTAATAAAAACAGTTGGCACTCAGAGAATTTATGCTATACTCGGAGACGTAGAGCGCGCGGCCTAAGTCCGCGTTACAATTTATCAGGCATCTTTTGAGGCCGAATATTTGTTACTCGATTGAGTACAGATGTTCGGCCTCTTTCGTTTTTGTTGCTCCCTTTTAACCAACCCGCTTGCAGCGGAAACAATGGAGTCCAGCGGACAATGTTGAAACCCTACGATAAGCCGGAAGATATTCCCGACGAACTAAAAGAGCATTACTCAAGACGTGAGGACGGGAAGTATCACGCCGATATTCCTAACGACCATCCCGCCGTCAAGCACAACGCTACTCTTCTCAGCGAGAAGCAGCAAGCGGAGGAAAAAGCTAGGACGGCAGAGGCGGCACTTGAGTCCGCGAAGGCCAGCGGCCTACCACGCGGACACGTTGCCGTCACTACTGCTGACAAGACTTTCCTTGACACTGTGAAATCACTCGGCAGCGCCGATGAAATCAAGTCAAAGCTTACGAAGCATGATGAGTTGTTACAGGAGTCCGTTACCCGCCAGAAGGTGGACGCTCTGAAAGAAGCGGCTAAAGGGGCAGGCTATGACCCTGAGAAGGTTGCCGCACTTGAAGACCGTTTTCCTATCCCTGAATTTCGGGATGTAAAGGTTGGCGACAAAACAGAACGCCAGACTTTCTTCAAGGTCAAAGACGGCGACAAGGAAGTAGAACGTTCATTCGCTGAACACCTAGAAGCAGACCCGAAACTAAAGCTTTTATCCGATGGGTTGAAAGCGCAGGGGGGCGGCACTCCATTCCCAAGACAACCTAGTGGGGGCAGGGCTCCAGCCAGCGATGTCTTTACGAAAATCAGACAGGAAGAAGAAGACAAGAAGAAGGTACGGAAACCCGCCGCAACTCTGGATGACAGATTCCCGCGCGCCGTTTCCGCCTAAGAGGAGAACTTTATGCCTATCATGATTTCAAGCGTGGCCGAGCAGGGTACTTACGGCCATCCCTTTGTGGGGGACGTGCTGATAACGGATGTTGTCTTGGTTGACATCTCCGACCTGACCACTGCGGAAGTAGATGCTGATGGCTACTTGAAGCCCGGCGTCCCGTTCGCAAAGGACGGCTCTACAGTCGGCTCTGGCGTTCCTGTGTACGGTGTAACCATCGAACCCATCCGGCTGACGCACGCCACTATTCCGCCTACGAACGTGAGTCTTGCCGCCGATACCGGGACTATGCAGGTTGCCGTTGGTACGCATGGTCTCATCAATCGAGACATCTGTGAAGACAACCTGGGGAGAGCTTTGACGGCTGACGAGATAGCCGGATTCGCTCTTGCTGGTTCAAATCTTCACCTGACACGAACCTAAGCTAAAGGAGAAAGACAATGGCTACTAGCTGGATTCCCGAAGTTGAGGAGCTTTCGCCTGCGGCTTTGACTGTCCGTGCTCAGACGATTGACCCCAACGACCCCGCAAACATGCTTCTCTGGCCCGCATTCGCACCCAGACGAGATGTTGACTCCGTTGACCTGAGTGACGTGACTACCCTGGACGACCGCCCCACGGCAGACCGTAGGGAGTGGAACCAGAGAGGCCGTCATGTTCCGCCTCGCATCCCCGCGCGTCGTGAGGTCTCGATAGTTCCTATTGAGGCTTACGACAAGATAGGGGAAAAGGAAATGCAGAGATTGGCTGAAGGCTCTAATGGCAACGAAGCCATTATGCAGCAGCTCATAGGCGTTCGCATCCCTGATCGGGCTATGAGATTGGTGATGGCTGATTACCGAAGGCTTGAGTTCGACTTTTTCAACGCCTGGTTGAACGGCCAGATTGTCCAGCGCAATCCGCAGAATGCAGCCGAGACACAGACTGCCTCTTTCGGGTTTGACTCCGCTCGACTTACCACTGCTGGAACCGCATGGGACGACCCCGGCGAGGACGCCTATGCCAATCTCATAGGGTTTCTTGAGGATGCCATATCGGCAGTCGGAAACATTCAGGGTGTGGCGACAAGGAACTCCGTTATCGCCGCTATTCAGGCTGACGCCCCTGACCTTATCGGCGGCGTAGCCATGACCCGCGCTCAATTAGAGCAGCGAATCTCTGACGATGTGGGCCAGCCGTTCCGGTTCTACATGGTCGAGAATACCGTGGACGTTTTCACAGATGGCGGCACGGCTACCACTTCCACGAAGGTTTTCACTGCCGGACACCTCGCTGTGGTTCCCGCGGGTGGACAAGTGGGTTACACGGCCTTCGCTCCGGTTGTCCGCGCGATGGAATTAGCACGGCAGGTTCCCGGTGCCGGGATAGACATTCGCGGCGTCACGGTTTACTACGACGAAGAGTTGATGGGGAGAGGGCTGACCATAGAGGCACAGCTTAACGCCCTTCCTGTTCCTGACGAGCAGCGTGTTTTTGTCGTGGATACTCTCATAGCCTAAAGGAGAAGTCATGGCTGACGAAAGAAAGATACTAAGAGGCGTCCGCATGGGACGGGAGCTTTATACGGATGTGGACGAACTTCAAGAGGTAGCCAGCAAGGAGCAGCTAGAGGAACTCTCGGCTAAGGGCTACATCACGGGGTTCGGTTATCCCGGCCCTGATGAGGCAGAGCAGAAGCCCCGCCGAAGTTCCAAGAAGGCTGCTAAAAAGGCTGCGACAAAAGAAGCCGCGAAGTGAGGTGATGATGAAAAACAAACTCACTCTCATTCTTGCTTTCCTTCTTTGCTTCTCTGTCACCGGATTGGTAGTCGTGGAGGCTCAGAGCAGGATGAGGGCGCACGGGGCGTCAATCATCTTCAGTAGTGCGGGAGCCCTGACCCTGACGCCTAGAAGCGGGCAGGCGGTCACAGTCGGCGGGCCTCTGACAGCTACCGGAAACTTTTCAGTCAATACAAACAAGTTCACCGTTGCTGCGGCCTCTGGAAATACTGCGGTAGCCGGAACACTAGGAGTAACCGGGGCTTCTACTCTAACAGGCGGGGCGACTATTGGGTCGGGTGGTACGGCAATAACTAAAGTCCTGAGAGGGACGGTAGCTATTGACCCTGCCAGCATCGCCACGGACGCTGTTAGCTCTCAGACCTTTACTCTAACAGGTGCGGTAGTCGGGGACTCAATAGAAGTAAATCCCCCGGCCGCCGGGCTAACTGCTGGCTTGGTTGTCTCTCATGTGTATGTATCCGCCGCCGACACCATCACTATTGTCTTTCACAACACAACGGGTGACGCGATAGATGAGGCTTCGGCTAGCTGGACTTATTTGATTGTGCGCTGAAATCACATGGCCTTGACATCTGAGCAAATTGATACCGTTGCCGAGATAGTGGATGAGTCTTACGCGACGGTAGCAGATAAAGCTTCCGTGATAGAGGCCGCAACCGAGGCTCATATCGTAGAGGACATAGCGACTTGGAACGCTAATCGAGACAAGGTGAAGCTGGAAATCGGCGGCGGGGGCGATGGTGTCAACTTGAAGGCTAAGAGGTTGTTGGATGCTATCACGGCGCGGACACGTAGAAGGCTTGGGCTGCCTACTTTAGTTGGGTATAGGGGTGGAAGTATTTCAGCCGGTTCGGTGTACTGATGAGTGACTTAGGCAATGCTTATAGCGAAGTGGCGGTGGCCTGGGGTGAAGCGGCGGCTGATGTCTATTCAGATGTTTGCACCATTAAGAGGAAGCAAGCCGTAAGCGGCTCAGCAACTCTGGCAAATATCCACGTTGATGTTCCCTGTAGTGACCCGAAACCCAAAGGCGGCGGTCAATCTGCCGATGCGATAAGAGGCAAGACCACTTACTTAATTGAGATGCCAGCAAGCATTAACGGCACGACTCTTAACACGGTACAGACGGAAGATTTTCTGGTAGTCGCAGCAAGAGGCATACAGCCCGTAAGGACGTACAAGGTTCAAGCGGTTGAGCAGGACAGAGGCATTAAGGTCTTTGCACGCTGCACCATCGAGTCATGATAACGATTGAAGTTCAAGGCGAAAAGCAACTAGACATCGCGCTCCGTGGTGCCGCTAAGGACTTGTCTGATTTCCGATTAGTAGCACTCGCCGTCTCGGATGAAATTTACAGCATTGTTCGTGAGCAGTTTGCAACCGAAGGTGGTAGAGCTGGTAGACGCTGGCCGAAACGTACAACCGCTTATCTTGATTCGATAACACGGACGAACCGGAAGGGCTTCAAATCTTTAGGACTTCCACTTCGCTCAAGTGATGCGCTCTTTACAGCGGTAACGACAAGAAATGCGCCCGGTGGAATCTACGATGCCACTGAGGAAGGTTTAACGCTCGGCACTAACTTGAAATCCGAAAGAGGCTATCCATATCCGATAGCGCATCAGGAGGGCAGGGGCAATAACCCTGTAAGACGTATCTATGATTTGACGGATGAAGACGGAAAGCGAATCGGGCGAATCATCACTAAAGCACTGAAGGGGCCGATTCAGGATAGAGGGTTTGACTACACGGAAGACAGCGGAGAGATACCTTTCTAAATGGTTTGGGAGCCGTCAATAAGAGTCACAGATATTCGGCCAATCAGCCCGAATCTTTTGCAGTTCTTTAGAGACCATCAGACGGAAACTCTTTTTTGGGCGAATGGTAATCAGGCTGGGTTAAGTGACTTCGCGGTTATCTACAACACGGGAGAGGGACTTGAGTATCAGATATTCCCGAATGTGCAGGTTATCAGAGAGCGTCATTCGACAAGCTATGACGATGGTGGGTTAACTATTAAGTACAGCTTGGATTTGCTCTATGAGGTTTACGGCACGAATCCAACTGATTTGAGAATTGAAGCGAAGAAGAGGGGTTACGCTTTGGAATCTATGGCCGTGAATATTCCGGCAGACGAGTTGATAGATGGGATTGACAACATAACGACTCTGACGGTCAACGAGGTAACGCTGGAGCACGGGCTTTTACAGGGCGAAGAGGGTAAGTGGGTAATCGGCTCAACCCTGCGGCTAGCATACGAATTTATGGAGTAAGAGAATGGCGACGACAACTACTAAAGCAGAATCATCGGAAGTAAAAAGCGTTGTGGTAGAAGGCTCGGAGCACGACGTTAAAAGAGACGGCGTGAGGGCTGTAAGTTACGACACCTATAAGCAAGTCGCTATAGCGGGCGGCTTCTTTAACCCCGACGAGGAGCCCACGAACACAAGGTACTACCCGCCGCTCGACATCTCAGGTCTCAGGACTCTCAGAGATGACGCTAAAGCCGATGCGGGAAGAAGGCAGGCCGCCGGAAGCCGTCTAGCCGAGATTGATAAGATTCTTGGAGGTCAATAATGCCTGGTTCAACTCTTAACTGGAACACCGTAAACATCCCCCGTGGTCAGAGGGTTGAAATCTGGGCGAAGCTGGCCGTGCCGGGTGCCGGGGCAAGGCTTACTCTGCACACTGACTTAACGCCTGAATCCGTCGCCAACCCTAACGCCCTTCATCTAGGCAGAACGGAAGACGGCGCAGAGCTTCGCTATGCTACCACATTGGCCCACAAGGTATCTGATGAGTTTGACGCCCCCTTTGACACTACCATTGAAGTAGTTGAGGGGATCATAGCGGCAACGATTATGCCCACCCTTGATACTCAGATAATGGAAGTCCTGATGCCGGGAACAACCCGTGCCGTGGGTTCGGGGTATGAAGAACTTCCATTCGGCGGCTCAATCGGCGCACCTTCTAAATACTCCGTTGCTGCTATATGGCGAATGCCGGAAGATAACACCAAAGTCGCGGTCTTCCATCTCTACAATGCAATTCAGGATAACGCCTTAGCCTTCAGGGTCCGCAAGAGCGGTAACGCGATAGGTTCTACTCCGATAGCCTTTAGGGGCTTCGCTGTTGCATCAAGAGCAGCGGGCGACCAAACGGGCAAGTTCTGGAAACAGGTCACAGTCTAAGGTTAGTTGCTTCAAGAGAAGGGCTGAGCATAGTCCAAAGCCAGCCCTTCCACATCTCCCATCATTCATTCCTTTGGATAACAACTTAATCTGCTAAGCCTCACAGCCGAAAACTATCTTATGGAGATATTTATGCAGGCCACATTTTTAGACGGAAGTACACAAGAAATTGAGTTAGTCAACATCCCCAGGAACATACTCTGGAAACACGGGCGCACAGGGCAAGCCTTTCAGTCCCGAATAAATGAGATTGTCAGTGGATATAAGGATGAGTCGCCTGAAGCACAAGGGCTGATATTTCTTGAATCCATGACGGACGAGGAGAGGCTGAAATTCAAGAACTTTGCCGACGACATCATCAAGTACTCGACAAGCCCCCAAGTGGAACCTGACAGCCTAACCGAGATGTCCTATTGGGTGATATTCGGCAGGAAGATGTACGGACTACCCGACGCGCCTATCCAGACCACGGAAGGAGAGACGACCGTTGAAGCGGTCGAGACGTTTCCTGTTCAGTCCACACTTTCTGAGGCTGGCGAGGATGTGCCGAACCTTCGGACAGAGGCCGTCCAAAGTGATGGGACTAATAGACCCACTGCTATGTGACGACATTGACATCCTTGCGAGTGAGTTACTGAAACAGGAAGACCCCGACCCGCAGGATTTAATGGTGGCGATGCTGATGGGCAACGTGCCTAGTCAGAGCGACCCGCAGTTGATAGTTGACGGCATACCTTATGGCTGACGCTTCTTTACTCTTTAAGATGCTCATGGACGCCTCTCAGGCGAAGCGTGAGGCTACGGCTGCCCGCGAGCATATCTCGAAAGAGATGAAGCAACTGGAGTCTGCCTTTGGTAAGGATGCCGGTTATTCTTCCAAACTCGCTAATGCTACAGGCGTCTTTATATCCGACAGTCAAAGGGCCATTGCTAATGCACAGAACGTCGCTACGGGTGCCGAGAGGGCGATACAGAGAACGACCACTAATATAGCGGCAGCACAGAAGCAGGCGGCATCTTTTACGAGTCAGTTGTCTTCTATGGCGGGACAGGCCGGGGCTGTCATAGGCGTTTTAAGTGGGGTTGCAAGTGGAGCTATTGCAGCAGGGACGGCGATATTCAAACTGGCCCAGAATGCAGCGGAATCGGCGGGACACTTCTTTGACCTCTCACAGAAGACCGGGCTTGCTACCGAGACCATATCAGCTCTTAGTTTAGCGAGTGATAAGGGCGAAGCTTCAATAGATGAGATTTCCCAGGCGGTAGTTATTTTCTCAAGGACTATTGGGGAGGCTGCGCGGGGAAGCGATGCGGCCAAAGAGAAGCTGGAACGCTTGGGGGTTGACCCGCAGAAAGCGGTTAAGGATTTAGACGGCGCTTTAGCCCAAGCCTTTAAGACTATTGCTAATGGCCGTTCGGATGTTGAGCAGACGAGCTTAGCAACAGATGCTTTCGGAAGGTCGGGGGCTAATCTAAAAGGAATCATTCTTGATGCTAATGGAAGCCTAGAGAAAATAATTGAAACGGCTCGCGAACTCGGATTGGTTATTGATAATGAAACCGGGCGACGGGCGGATGAATTTGGCACAACCCTTGTTACCCTGCAAACTCAACTAAAAGCTTTAGCTAATACCATAGGCCACGAAGTTATTCCTGTTATCACAAAGGGAATGGGGGACGCATCGGCTTCGCTTAAAGAGAACCGTGAGTCATGGAAAGAGTGGGGCCGCGATGTCGGGGCCGTAACCGCTTTAGCAATCGAAGCCATTCGCTCAGACCTTCAAAAGCTGGAGTTCATGATTAACGCCAGCCCTGCCGGTTTTCTTCTGCTTCAAGCAGGGAGACGGATTGCTGACAACGCCAGAACAAATACGACAGGGACGAAGCTTGGTACAAGTGATGTTTCGGGTAGTAGGCAGGGGCAGGCGGATTTAGGTAACTGGAGAGATATTGTTGACCCCGCAGACGTAAAGAGGGCGAAGGAGAGGGAAGAAAGAGAGGCTGAGACTGCCGCAAGAAAGGCTGAGGCTGCTGCTAGGAAAGCTGAGGCTGCTGCTAGGAAAGCTGAAGATGAGGCGAGAGAGCGGGCTAGAGCGAGATTTAGAGATATAGAGGGTCAGTTAGATGAGGAACAACTAGCCTACCAGAAACAGGCTGATAACCTTGAGCGAATATATGACCAAAAACTGGTAGACCTTGATGGGTACGTTCAGCAGTTTGAGGCGATTGAAAACAGGCACCTTAATGCTCTTAAAGCCCTATTTGAAAGAGAACGCCAAGAGGCTGACCAGACAGAGAAAACCGAAGAGGCGCGGTTAGCCAAGCGAAGGGAGATTGACAACAAGGAGAAGGCGGCGGAATACGCCACGCAAAAAGCTATTGCTGACGTAAGGGAAAGGGCAAGACAAAAAGAGGCCGACGCTCTTGCACAGCATCTCCGCGAAGTGGCCGACCTGCACGACCGAGCAAGGGAGCGTGAGATTGAGATTATCAATCGGGCCATAGAAATAGATGTTGGAAACGTAGAAGAAGGCACTAAAAAGATAGATGCCATTCTTGAAGCGTCGTTTATTGAGAGGCGCAACCTCTTATTAAAAGATTTGGCCTTAGCTGGCGCTGATAAGCAGGAACGCCAGAGAATTTACAACGAGCTTGCGAAATTAAACGATGACTACTCACAAAGGTTTTTAGATAACGCTCGAAAGAGGACAGAGGCTTTAATTAACGAGCGTATTGAGCAGTTAAGACAGACCAAAGCGATAAGCGCCCCTCCGGGCTTGGATTTGTCGGCAAGTGGCCCGCGAAACCAATATCCAGCCGAGCTGGGTGCAGCAATAATCAAGGATATAGGAGAAGCCCCGCCCCCGGATTTCAGCCCGTGGTTTGAAGCCTTCAACATGCTCAAAGAGTCGGGGGCCAATGCCTTTAATTCCTTAGCTCGGGGAATGGGCAATCTCGTACAGCAATATATCTTACTTGGGACTACCGGCCCCGCAGCCCTGAAGAAACTATTAGCTTCTGCCGTGGCTTCAATAGCTGCTGAAGCTGCTGTCCGTGCCATCTTTGAACTCGCTAAAGGCTTCGCCGCCCTCTTCCTTAATCCCGCAGAAGCTGCCGCACACTTCAAAGCCGCCGCCCTGTTCGGCTCAATAGCCGGAGCCGCAACGGTGGTAGGTAGAGCTATAGCTGGGGACTCTTTCCAGAACGACGCAAGAAATGACCGGGGATTACCTACAGGCTCAAGATTGGCGCAAGAGGATAGACCGACTCAACCCATAGACGTAGGACGGAGAACGGGCGAAGCTTCAACCATAAACATAGTGGTGACTTCAAGGCCGCAGCCCGGAACGATTATCGAAACATTGGTTGAGGATTACCGAAACAACGGGCGCAGCCGCTCAATTATTCGTGATGATGGAGTGCTGGCTACTTAGCTTTCTTCAGTGCTTTTAGAAAGTTCTTTGCAAGGTTCATCTCATTAGGACGGCTAAGAGAAAAGCCGGATGATTCTTCGTAGGTTTCATCATCCTGCCACAGAATCCGCTTTCTCTTTTCAGTCTGGACATACGCGGTTAGCTGAGAGCGCATGTAGTGAGACCTTCTGCGGCCAAGTGATTCTGTACTGGACTCAACGGTATAGAGAAGGATGAACTCGGCTTCATCGGGAGAGTCTACTAGGATGAACTGCTTCTTTAGTTCATTGGCAATTATTTTCCGAGAGCTAACGGACTCGGCAGCAATATAGACCTTTTGCTTTCCCTGTAGTTCGGTGATTTGACCGTATTCAGGAAGTTCTTGAGCAAGAACGGTAGAAGTCAAAAGCGTTATCAGTAGCAAGGAGATTGTTTTAAGTCTCATTTTATTCACCTAGCAAATAGAGGAGCAAGAAGCAATATGAAAAGGAGGCCAGCTAGAAAGCAGGGTATGAGTATCGCAACTAATACGCCCCACATGATTGCAATGGACAGGCTGGCTTTGTCTATCCAGAGCGGCTTGTATTGCCTACCGCAGTGCGGACAGAGGGGCGCAAGTGGGGAGATTGCAACTCCGCAATCTGAGCAAGCTACTGTGTTAGGCATAAGCACCCCTTTCGGGGCATAGCCTAGCAGAAGAAAGAAGAAGGAATCAAGAGACGTGCCTACGTACCCATCTCTAACAACTATAAGACCTTCGTACTACAACGAAGAAGCACCCGAATGGCCGGGACTCAAACAGGAGTATCAGGACGGCGGGGCGGATTACCTTTCTCTATCGGATACAGCAATTAGACGCTGGACAATTCTATACGCATCCCCGGGTGGTTTAACTGCGGCTGAAGCAACTACATTTACAACTCTTATAGCTTCTGTGAAGTACAACCCCAGAGAAGGGTCATTAGTAGGGATGGATTTTACGCCGCGTGGTGAAGCTTTAATTTCTAATGTTCACTTTGATGAAGGTGGGTTTGTGATTAGGAGAGGGCCGAGGGCGCACATTTACTTAATAGAGTGCCGATTGATTAAGAGGCCATAAACCATGAAAAGAATCAAAGCTTGGATTAAGCAATTCATCATTAACACCGTGATAGAGGACATGAAGGCGAATGGGCGACTAAGGCAGACAGTTAATGTCACGGTTCGCCCTTCCGACTCTCATATCACGCGGGTAGTGAGCAAAGAACACAAGGCATAGATGCAGCAAGTAAATTCAACCCTTCTTTCGAGACTTCAGCAGCCCGTATCAGGTACGGAGACGGAGCGGAAGCCCGCCGAGTTGGTGGAATTTTACGCTAACGACTACATCCCTGATTCTTCTGGCTTTGACCCCGCCGACGCCGTAGAGACCTTTGCTGCAATCGAAATTACATGGAACGGAATAGCGTATA